>JAESGH010000141.1_pt1 | contig 195038 bp, 184 predicted proteins | sample 9269641 | NCBI WGS metagenome assembly JAESGH01 (sample SAMN14515345, study PRJNA621665) | algae metagenome | isolation source: Phormidium tanganyikae FI6-MK23 and co-occurring heterotrophs from granitic... | place: USA: Fort Irwin, California | collected 1998-05-24
GGCCTCGCGTCTCGCTTCCGCGAGCCTTCGCCGGTCCCGCCTATGTGCTCGTCCAGCACGCGCCGCCCGTAGTGGCAGCAGGGGAACCCTTGGACGGAACCTCTCCGGGCACAGGCTACGTCGGCCCATACCGGAAGCGCCGTCTCCTCCCCACGCAATCACCGTCATGACCGGTGTTCCCGGTGGGAGAAGCGGGGAGGATTATGAGGCGGGTCGGAGGGGTGTGGAGAAAAGATTCGAAGATTGCTGACAGATGGTGACAAAGGCCGAGAGGTCGGCGCTACAGCGCCCCCTCCACCGGCTTCGCCGGTCCCCCTCCCCCGTGAACGGGGGAGGATCCGGCTGGCTTGGTTCTTCCGAACGCTCCCGCCGTCATTCCGGGATCGCGAAGCGAGACCCGGAATCCAGAGGGCCGGCGGCGGGGAGCGGGCGCGGCGGGCGGCGCGACATGGTCCGAGGTCGGCGCTCTGGACCCCGGGTTCCGCTGGCGCGGCCCCGGGGTGACGGAAGGGTGGCGGCCAATCTCTCCCCTTGCGGGAGAGAAAGCGATTTCAACATCTTAGCCGGAGCGAAGCGCAGGCTGAGTGTCAGAAATCGCAAGTGAGGGGATTTCTGCGCCGGCGCCCGCCCCCTCTCTGGCAAATCCAAGGACTTGGCTCTGTCAAGCCCAGGAATTTGCTTTCCGGCCGGGTCCCCGCTGCTTCGCAGCGTCCCGGCGTTCGCCGGCCTTTCGTCATGCCACCGGAATGACGAATTCGCGTTCCGCGAACCGGCTGCTCACCCCCCACAAGGGGGGAGATAGGGGCGGCGGCGGTCTGCGCTGGACGCGTCTCCTCCGCGCCCTACAATGCACGACGGACAGCGAGGAGCCGCTCATGACCGCAGCCGCAAAGCCTGGGACCACGAAACGCAGGACCGCCGCCACGAAGCCGGACGAGGTAACACTGCTTTCGGGCGGCAATCCGCAGATCGCCAAGGGGCATGGCGACGGGCCGGTGCAGGCCTATATCGCGGCGATGCCGGGCTGGAAGAGTGCGGTGGGCGAGAAGCTCGATGCGATCATCACGAAAACGGTGCCGGGCGTGCGCAAGGCCGTGAAGTGGAACTCGCCGCTCTACGGCATGGAGGAACAGCACTGGTTCCTCGGCATCCATGTGTTCGCGAAATACATCAAGGTCGCCTTCTTCAAGGGCGCGCAGCTGGAGCCGCCGCCGCCGGTGGCGTCGAAGCAGAAGGATGTGCGGTATTTTCACATCCACGAGGATGACGGGCTGGACGAAAAGCAGTTTTCGCAGTGGGTGGAGCAGGCGAGCGCGTTGCCGGGCGAGAAGATGTAAGTGTCGCGCCCGGCAAGCGGTGGTCCAGCTCGTCAGTCTAGCGGCCAAGCATCAAGCGTCGACAGGCTGTTCCGGTTTGCGCCGGTGCCGGCTGCCGGTCTCGCGGTCCGCAACCATGGCAATTTCAGCCACTTCCTCGATGCCATCTTCCGCGTCGCCGGGTTCGGGCGTACCGAGGAACGCTGCGAATACGTGACCGTCAGCACGACCGTCGCCTTCCAAGTCGACACGCGCCCAATCTCCGTCCATCCCCAGGATCATCAAGGTGGTTCCGGCCTCGAGCAGTTTGGATCGGTCGAAGCCTAGGCCGGGCCCACGTCGCAACCACAAGCCGTCACGGGCCGTGACGATCGAGGTTGCGGAGGTCAAGAAGGGAAGCGCAACCACAACCGGCTCTCCAACTGAAAGACCCCAGCCTTTGAGAGCGGCATCACGGAGCCATCGAGGCGCATTTCGCGAGGAACCGGCGGCGCCCCATGTCAATCTGCTATGATCATCGGCCGATCGTCCAAAGCCGACGTGTATTCGATGGCGCCCCATGTAGTGCTCCCCGGCGCCGATGCCGGTTGCGCCGTGCTCGGCGGCAGCGGTCACGAAGTCCGCCACCTGAGATCCGTCCGAATCCGTGAAGCTCAAGGCACGTCCGCCCTTGATCAACTCGATGTCGGCGGCCCTGCCATCATCGTGCCGCCGCGATCCGATCCAACCCCCGACGACGCGTTTCAAACGCGGGGCATGATTGCTTGTCTGCCCTCCGGATACGACGATCACCTTATCGATGCCCGTCGCCTCAGCGGCATCACGGAGCAGTTCCCGCAGCTCTCGGGAAATGGGGCCATTGCGAATGACGTGTCTTGGCGGTCCAACGATCTCGACCATACTTCCCTCCTATGGCTAAGCCTCCCCGCCTTTCCGTGTGGATCTCAATTACAGATTTAATAAATATCGTCTAATATATTTAGGATTGTTGCAAGTGGCGGGATAAGAGTTCCGCCTCTCCGTCTGGCCCTGCGGGCAAGCCACCGTTGCCCCCGCTTGCCGGGGGGAAACGCGCCCTGTCGGCCTATTGCGACCTCCTTTAGGATAGACGCATAGGACCGGTTCCAAGGACAAGTGCCGGTTGCGATTGCAAGTGGTGAGGAGGAGTGCATGGAGAAGACGGACGATGCCGGCGGAGAAGCCTCGCGGGAGATCGACGCGAAGATCGAGAAGCTCGGCGGCTGGCGGGGCGCGGCGCTGGCGCGGCTGCGGGCGATCATAAGGGAGGCGGGCCCGGGGATCGTCGAGGCGGTGAAGTGGCGCAAGCCGACCAACCCGTCCGGCGTGCCGGTGTGGGAGCATGGCGGTATCGTCTGCACCGGCGAGGTCTACAAGGACAAGGTGAAGTTGACCTTCGCCAAGGGCGCGTCGCTGGCGGACCCTGCGGGACTGTTCAACGCCAGCCTCGATGCGGGTACGCGGCGGGCGATCGACGTGCGGGAGGGCGAGGAGGTGGATGCGGAAGCCCTGAAGGCGCTGGTGAGGGCGGCGGTGAAGATGAACGGGTAAGCAGGCTCGGCCCCGTCCATGCCGCGCGATCGCCCTCACCAGAAGTCCATGTGGTCCTTGACGATCTCTTCTTCCAAGTCCGGAAACGGTCCTCTGACCTCGATCCGGCGCCTACCGGCCGCGAACACCTTTCGACAGCTGAGATCGATCGTCAGGTTCTCCGGGTTGTCCCCGGTCAACTCGCCCAGGCGCTGCTCGCTCATGCCATAGACGAGGCTCCCGATGCCCGCCCAGTAAAGGGCGCCCGAACACATGCAGCACGGCTCGACCGAGGTCACCAGCGTGCATCCCTGGAGGAAGGCAGGGTCGTACTGCCTGGCGGCCGCGCGGGCCACGTTCGTCTCCGCGTGGCCAACGCCCCGGTCGCGCGCGTAGGTGTTGCCCGACGAGAGGAGCACGTCGCCATCCGGTCCGACGAGGAGCGCGCCGAAGGGATGGTTGCCGGCGGCCCGGCTGTCGGCAGCGATTTGGATGGCGAGACGCAGATAGTCGGTATCGCTTCGCATGGCCGCCTCCGGGATGCTCGTTCCAGACCGCACGCGCAAGGCTGCGCCCAGCCTTCATCTTGCTGGAGCAGGTGGCTGCTGTCCAGCCGCACCGTGGGGCAGGGGCTCTCGACCCTCCGCGGCCGCTACTCCTTCACGGCGCCCGTCATCGACGAGACGTAGTGCTCGACGAAGAAGGAATAGAGGATCACGACCGGGAGCGAGCCGATGAGGGCGCCGGCCATCAGGGCTCCCCATTCATAGACGTCGGAGCGGACGAGCTCGGTCAGCACGCCGACCGGAACGGTCTTGTTCTCCGACGACTGGATGAAGGTCAGCGCGTAGATGAACTCGTTCCAGGACAGCGTGAAGGCGAAGATGCCGGCGGAGATGAGGCCGGGCACGGAGAGCGGCAGGATGATCTTGGTCAGGATCTGCCAGCGGCTGGCGCCGTCGATCAGCGCGCATTCCTCGAGCTCGTAGGGGATGGAGCGGAAATAGCCCATCAGCAGCCAGGTGCAGAAGGGCACGAGGAAGGTGGGATAGGTGAGGATGAGCGCGAAGGGCGTGTCGTAGAGGCCGAGCCGGAACACCATCACCGACAGCGGGATGAAGAGGATCGACGGCGGCACGAGATAGGCGAGGAAGATCGCCAGGCCGACCTGGCGCGAGCCGGAGAAGCGCAGCCGCTCGATGGCGTAGGCGGCGAGCACGGCGGCCAGCAGCGAGAGGAAGGTGGAGGCCGTGGAGATCAGGATCGTGTTCCACAGCCAGCCCGGATAGGAGGTCTCGAAGAGCAGGTAGTAGAAGTGCTCGAGCGTCGGCTGGACGACCCAGAAGGGGTTGAAGTCGTTGAAGTTGGTCATCTCGATGTTGGGCTTCAGCGAGGTGACCGCCATCCAGTAGAAGGGGAAGAGCAGCACGAAGACGAAGATCAGCAGCGGCAGCCAGATGGTGACGACGCGGCGCGGCAGGCTCTGCAGATAGCCCATGCCGCCTTCGTCGCCGGCGGGCCTCTGACCGTGGGTCTCGGAAATCGCCATGTCAGTCTCCTCCGCCCTGCTGCCATTTCCGGCGCTGCAGGCCGAAATAGGAGAACAGGATCGCCGAGAGCAGGAACGGGATCATGGCGACCGCGATGGCGGCGCCTTCGCCGAGCTGGCCGCCCGAGATGCCGCGCTGGAAGGACAGCGTCGCCATCAGGTGGGTGGCGTTGACCGGGCCGCCGCGCGTCAGCACGTAGATGAGCTGGAAGTCGGTGAAGGTGAAGAGCACCGAGAAGGTCATGGTGATGGCGATGATGGGGGTGAGCAGCGGCAGCGTGACGAAGCGGAAGAGCTGCCAGCGGCTGGCGCCGTCGAGCGTCGCGGCCTCGTAGAGCGACTGCGGGATGGTCTGCAGGCCGGCGAGCAGCGTGATCGCGACGAAGGGAATGCCGCGCCAGACATTGGCTGCGATGACGGAGGCCCGCGCATTGGTGGGGTCGCCGAGGAAGTTGATGCGCTGGTCGATGATGCCCCACTCGATGAGCAGCCAGGAGATGATCGAGAACTGGGAATCGTAGATCCACCAGAAGGCGATGGCCGACAGGACGGTGGGCACGACCCAGGGCAGGAGCACGATGGCGCGGAAGAAGGACTTGATCGGCAGGTTCTCGTTGAGGAGAAGCGCCAGCCACAGTCCCAGCACGAATTTCAGGATCGAGGCCGAGATCGTGTAGAGCAGCGTGTTGAAGACGGAGAGCCAGAAGACGGCATCGTCCCACAGATATTCGTAGTTCTCGAGGCCGATGAAGATGCCGGGCCGGCCGATGCGCGCGTCGGTGAAGCCGAGCCAGACGCCGAGGCCGAGCGGGTAGGTGAGGAAGACGAGAAGCAGCAGCGCCGCCGGCAGCATGAAGCCGAAGGACAGGAAGCCGCGGCTTTCGCCGAGGCGCGATGTCAGGGACGGGGCGGTTTCCCGGGCGGTGGTGGTCGTGGAGGCCATCAATTCATCCTTGGTCGTCAAGTCCGCCCCTCCACCGCCTTCGGCGGTTCCCTCGCCCGCTGCTGCGCAGGGGAGGAACCGGCGGGGGCGACGGCGTCTCTCTCCCCGCCAGCGGGGAGAGATGTCCGGCGGTACGGTGAGGGACGGCGCAAGCACTGGAAGCCTTGGCGCTGCCCCTCATCCGCCCTTTCGGGCACCCTCTCCCCGCAGGCGGGGAGAAGGAAACAAGGCTACACCCTGTAGTACCGGTTGGCGCGCTTCTCGGCCTCTTCCATCGCCTCCTGCGGCGACAGCTGGCCGGTGACGGCGCGGGCATACATGTCGACCAGCACGTAGTCGGCCATGGTGGCGGCCGACGCGTAGCCGAGCGGGCCGGCATAGCCGTTGGGCCGCAGCGTCTCGGACGCCCTGGAATAGGCGGCCGCCACCGGGTCCTCGGTCCACACCGGGTTGTCGGCATAGGCCTTCAGCGACTGGCAGCAATAGCCGAGCGACTTCTCGATCCAGTCGGCCATCTGCTCCTGCTCGAACATGAACTGGAGATAGGCCTTGGCCGCGTTCGGATAGGGCGTGTAGTCGAAAATGACCGCCGTGGTCGTCTGGTGCAGCTCGACCGACTTCCCGACCGGGCCGATCGGCAGGTTGGTCGTGCGGATGTCCTTGGCGATCTCGGCGAGCTTGGGATCGTTGTCCTTGTTGATCTGCGCCGTGCGGTATGCCGAGATGCCGTTGGCGATGACGGAGAGCTCGCCGGCCAGGAAGGCGCGGTTGTTGTTGACGTCGAGCCAGCTCTCCGTGCCGGGGATGAAGGTCTTGTAGAGCTCTATCGCATATTCGATCGACTTCAGCGTCTCCGGGCTGTTGATGACGACCGCGCCGCCTTCGTCGACCATCATGCCGCCATGGCTCCACAGCAGCCAGTGCGCATAGTTGTTGCCGTCGCCGACGCCGTGGCCATGCGTGAAGCCGGCGGGGTGGCCGATCTTCTGCAGCGCCTTGCAGAGCTCGAGGAAGCCGGCGGTGTCCTGCGGGAACTCGTTGAAGCCCGCTTCCTTGACCCAGGAGTCGCGGTAGACGATGGCGTTGCCGATGGCTGCGAGCGGCAGGCCGATGAACTTGCCGTCCCTGGTGGCGTAGTTCTTGCACCCTTCGTACCAGCCGCCATACTTGTTGCCGAGATAGTCGGCGAGCTCGGTGACGTCATGCAGCTTGTCGGGATACTGGTGCGCGTCGTCGAACCAGACCCACATGATGTCCGGGCCGGAGCCGACATTGGCGGCGACTGCGGCCTTCGGGCGGATGTCCTCCCAGCTCTCCTTGTCGATGCGGACCTGCACGCCGGTCGCGTCGGTGAACTTCTTGGTGTTGGCGATCCAGGCATCCTCGTCGCCCTGCACGAAGGGCGACCAGCGCAGGACACGCAGGGTGGCACCCTGTTCGGGCGTATAGCTGGGCGCCGCGGCCTGGGCGAAAGCCGGGCTGCCGCCGAGCAGCCTCGCGCCGGCGACGCCGGCGGCGGCACCCGCCGTGGTGCGGATCAGATCACGTCTGGTAAATTTCATCGTCATTTCCTCCTGATGGTTGTCTCTTCCCTTGCCGTCGCCCGGTTGGGCGGCCCGATCACAGTCCGCGCGGCCAGCGGACCGCGTCGGGCGATCGCCTCAGAGCCGCTTTCCGGTTTCTCCGTTGAATAGGTGGACGAGGTCGCGGTCGGCGGAGAGACGCACCGTCTCTCCCGGTTCGAAGGCGTGGCGCTCGCGGAAGTTGGCGACGATCTCCTCGCCGCCCGCCGTGCGGCCGATGATCTGGAGCTCCGAGCCGGTCGGCTCAACGACGACGACCTCTACGGGGAAGCCGTCGTCGGAAAGCCGCAGATGCTCCGGGCGGATGCCGAGCACGACCGGCATGCCGCGTGCGGCAGCGATGCCCTCGGGCAGGGCGATGGAAACGCCGCCCGCGCCCTGGAAGACGGGCGACCCATCGCCGCCGACAGTGCCCTTGAGCATGTTCATGGCAGGCGAGCCGATGAAGCTGGCGACGAACAGATTGTCGGGCCGGTCATATAGATCGAGCGGCTTGCCGATCTGCTCGACGATGCCGTCGTGCATGACGACGATCTTGTCGGCCATGGTCATGGCCTCGATCTGGTCGTGGGTGACGTAGACCGTGGTGGTCTTGAGGCGCTGGTGCAGTTCCTTGATTTCGGCGCGCATGGCGACGCGCAGCTTGGCATCCAGGTTCGAAAGCGGCTCGTCGAAGAGGAAGACCTGCGGATCGCGCACGATGGCGCGGCCCATGGCGACGCGCTGCCGCTGGCCGCCCGAGAGCTGGCGCGGATAGCGCGAAAGCAGCGGCGTGAGGCCGAGGATTTCGGCGGCGCGGTTGACGCGCTCGTCGATCTCCGTCTTGGGCGCGCTCTTCAGCATCAGCGAGAACGCCATGTTTTCCGCCACGGTCATGTGCGGATAGAGGGCGTAGTTCTGGAACACCATGGCGATGTCGCGCTCCTTGGGCGCGACGCGGTTGACCACGCGGTCGCCGATGGAGATCTCGCCGCCGGTGATGCCCTCCAGGCCGGCTATCATGCGCAGCAGGGTCGACTTGCCGCATCCGGACGGACCGACGAGCGTGACGAATTCGCCGTCGTCGATGCCGATGCTCACGCCATGGAGGATTTCAACCGAACCGAAAGACTTGCGGACGTCACGAATTCCGACAGACGCCATTATTCCTCCCGTGCGACGTTTCCCGACGCCTTTCGAGAGAAACGCGCCATATCCCTTGGCCTGCTGCCCGCTTGTCCCGCAGGTCTGGCAGGGGAGGGTAGCGCTGTCACGAGTCCGGTGTAAACCCCTCCTAAGGAACAATGTCGTGTGGTCAGGTGGCGCGGTTGCGGACGACCGCGCTCGTCGGAGCCGCCCCTCACCCTTACCCTCTCCCCATGATGAACGGGGAGAGGGGGCGCCGACGCCCGAGCGAGCGTCACTTCTCCCCGCTTTCACCGGGAGGAAGATGCCGGCAGGCAGATGAGGGGCAGCGCTAGCGCTCGCAGGAAAACGTAGCGCCACAGTTTTCAATCCATCGACGCTGTCTGCGGCTCCACGCCCCCGCTTCTCTGGATGCGCGCGAACGCCTCGCGCAGCCGGGAATTGTCGTGCAGCGCGTCGCGGCCGGCAGCAACGAGCAGGTCGACCTGCGCGGCGGGGAGTTTCAGCCGCGTCTCGATGGCATTCAACCTCTCGCGCTCGGCAGGCGGGAAATCGTCGAAGGTGAGGTCTTCGACGACGAGACGCACGTCGCGGCAATCCCAGCCGGCCAGCGTGCCGCGATGGCGCAGGATCTCGGCGCGGGACAGCCGACACCGCCAGGCCACGAGTTCGCCGCGCCAGGCCTGCACCGCGAGGGTGAGCGCATCCAACTCGTCGCGCACAGAGGAGCGGATGCCGGCATTGGAGATCGCGTCGACCATCTGCGGGAATTTCGGGCCGGAGAGCGTCTGCACCCAATCGCCTTCCGTGCGCGTACCGGCATCGGCGACGATGAAGACGAAGGTGCGCAGCCGGACGGCTTCGGCGGACGACAAGGGACCGTAGGGCGTGCCGGAAGAGGCACGCTCGAGGCTGAAGCCGGTGACGCCGATATTGTCGGTCAGGCCGCCGTCGAGGAGCTTTATGTAGGCGACGGCCGGATCGTTCTGGTAAGTGTCGAGCGCGCGTGCGAAGGCCCTGACCCGAACCGACGCATCGGGATCGGCCAGCGCGCGCGTCAGCCATTCCGGCTGCCGGTAGTTGCATTTCGCCGCCCGCGTCGTCGAGACGGCGATGGGCGCGAAGACGACCGGGAAGTTGGCCGACGACGCAACCGCATGGGCGATCGGCAACTGGTCGAGGTCGCTGCAGAGCGCCGCGAACGTGTCGTGGGTGAAGGTGAAGGGCGTGCCGTTGTAGATGTCCGATGCGTTGATCCAGACAGTCGGCGCGCCCGGGCGGCGGAAGGCGCTGTAGGTGCTGCCGTCGAACACGTTGCGGTCGAGCCATGCCGCGAAAGTCGAGAGGTCGTTGGCGCCGCCATTGTAGATGCGCACCCAGTTCGCCGGCGAGAGCGGCGACTTGTGCAGTTCCTTCTCGGCGTCGGCGAGCAGGAAGCGCTCGCGCAGGTCGACATAGCCGCGCCCCTTGAGGCCGAAATAGGCGGCCGTGACCGCGCCGCCCGACGTTCCGGAGATCATGCGGATGTCGTCGACCAGCGTGCGGCTGCCGTCGACCTCGACTTCGTCGAGTCCGCGCAGTACGCCATAGCCGAAGGCGGCCGCACGCGTGCCGCCGCCGGAAATGGCGAGGCCGACGACGGTGGCGCCACCGTCCGTCGGGTTCGGGATCGAGCGCGGCGAGGGCGGGCCGACAGCGGCGACATGTGTGTTGATGGGCCCGACGTCGGAGAGAGTGCAGGCAGAGAAGAGAAGGGCGGCGAGGAGAATGAGGCGGGTGGATGCCCTGCGCACGAAGCAGCTCTTGTTACCCATGGTAGCACCCCCTCTCCGTCTCGGCCCTGCGGGCTGAGCCACCTCTCCCCCTGCCCAGGGGCGAGGATGGGGGCAAATCTGACGCAGCCGATGAGCGGCCGCAACCTCAAGGCGAGGCGCGGTGCAGGCCCGGGGTGACGAAAATCAACGGGTGCGGTGATTCTGCATCGGTCGATCGCGCGCGTCAGGCGACCGGCTTCATGTCGGCCAGCACGGTGGGCAGGAGCTCGGAGACGGTCGGATGGATCGGCACCATGCGCTGCATGACGCTGTAGGGCGCGCCGGCATACATCATGTCGAGGATGCCGTGCACGACCTCGTCGCCGCTGGCGCCGAGGAAGGCCGCGCCAAGGAGTTCCTTCGTGTCGGCGTCGGCGACGATCTTCAAGAAGCCCTTCGTCTCGCCGCGCTCCACCGCCCGGCCCACCCTGGTCATCGGCCGCGTGCCGACCAGGATGTTGCGGCCGGATTTCCGCGCTTCGCTCTCGGTCATCCCGGCGCGGCCGAGCGGCGGGTCGATGTAGAGCGCGTAGCCGGGTTTGCGGTCGCTGACGCGGCGCGTGTCGCCGTCGAGCAGGTTTGCGGCGACGATCTCGAAGTCGTTGTAGGCGGTATGGGTGAAGGCGCCGCGTCCGTTGCAATCGCCCAGCGCGTAGATGTGCGGCTGGCTGGTGCGCAACTCGTCGTCGACCGTGATGTAGCCCCGCTCGTCGGTTCGGACCCCGGCCCGGTCGAGGCCGAGGTCGTCGGTGTTGGGGCGCCGCCCGATGGCGAGCAGTACATGCGAGCCGGGCACGTCGCGGTCGCCGCTGACGCAGTCGACATGGACGCAGAGGCCCTTGGGATGAGGCGAGAAGCTGATGCATTCGGCCTCGAGCCGGAAGGCGATGCCCTCCTCCTCGAGGATTTCCCGGATCGCGTCGGAGATGTCGGGATCCTCGCGCGAGATCAGGCGCGAGCTCTTCTCGACCACCGTCACGGCGGAGCCGAAGCGGCGGTACATCTGCGCGAATTCGAGGCCGATGTAGCTGCCGCCGACGATGACGAGATGTTCCGGCAGGAAGTCGATGTCCATCATCGACGAGTTGGTGAGGTAACGCACCTGGTCGAGGCCCGGCATGGCAGGCACGTTGGCGCGGCCGCCGACATTGATGAAGATGCGCTCGGCGGAGATCACCTCGCCATCGACGGCGACCTCGTGCGCGGACAGGAAGGAGGCGTGGCCGCGGTAGACGGTGCAGCGCTCCATGCCGTCCAACCAGGTCTCGTTGCCGGTGCGCGAATCGAGCGTGACCTTGTCCTTGCGCGCCTTGATCGCCTTCATGTCGGGCACGATCTCGCCGCCCGTCGAGAAACCGTAGTCGGCGGCGCGGCGCGCCATGTGCATGGCGTAGGCGCTGGCGACCATCGTCTTGGTCGGCTTGCAGCCGGTGTTGACGCAGGTGCCGCCGAAGAACTTCCGCTCGACGATGGCGACCGTCCGGCCGGCGGCGGTCAGGCGGCCGGCCAGCGAAGGACCGGCCTGGCCGGCGCCGATGATGATCGCGTCGAACGTCTTGCCGGTCATAGGATCGAGGACACCACCCAGAGGGCCAGGACGATGGCAACCAGATCCTCGATCAGCGCCGCGGGAAGGTCCCGGCCGAAGGCTGCGGCGAGCTGGGCGCGCGCCGCCGCGCCGCCATAGGTGCCGATGGCCGCGCCGACGATGCCCGCGACGAGGCCGATGACGATGCCGGTGGCGCCAGCCGCCGCCAGCGTGCCGATGATCGCACCGGTGAAGGCCCCGCTGACGATCCGCGCGCCGAACTGCTGCGGCACCTTGCGGCTCGGCGTGGAGGGCAGCTGGTCGGTGACGAATTCGACGACGGCCAGCACGCTGAAGATGGCGACCGCGATCCAGTGGCCCATGAAGCCGGCCCATGTGCCCGCAAGCGGCAGCCAGCCGAGCCAGGCACCCCAGGCGACCGCCGCCGGCGCGGTCATGGCGCGCAAACCGGCGACGAGGCCGATCAGCAAGGCGAGCAGATAGAGCATGGCGACCCCCTCGATCCCAATGAATCGGAACCGCAAAAGCCTGTCCCAAGCTGAGGCGGCACCTCCGACGTCACGTTAGTAGAGAAGAGTTTTCTACGCCAGCGCTACAATGGTGTGACGGTGAGGCGCGCAAGTCAGTCCTCGCCGCCCGCCACCGGCACCCACATCACCTCTTCCACCGTCCGTGCGCCGGTGGCCAGCATGACCAGGCGGTCGAAGCCTAGGGCGGCGCCGGAGGCGTCGGGCATGTGCTCGAGGGCTGCGAGAAAATCCTCGTCGATCGGGTAGCGCTCGCCGTAGATCTTTTCCTTTTCGTCCATGTCGGCGGCGAAGCGGCGGCGCTGCTCGTCGGGGTCGGTGAGCTCGCCGAAGGCGTTGGCGAGCTCGACGCCGCAGCAATAGAGCTCGAAGCGTTCGGCGACGCGGGCATCGCGCGGGCTGGGGCGGGCGAGGGCGGCTTCGCAGATCGGATATTCATAAAGGATGGTGGCGCGGCCGCTACCGAGGTTCGGCTCGATGCGCTCGACCATGACGCGGCTGAACAGGTCGGTCCACGTGTCGTCCGGCGCGGTGCGGTAGCCCGCGCCGGAGACGGCGGCATGGAGGCCGTCGCGGTCGGTCGAGCCGTCGTGGCCGACGGTGGCGAGCAGGTCGATGCCCGCGTGGCGGGCGAAGGCGTCGGCGACGGTGAGGCGTTCCGGCTCGGCGAAGGGATCCGCCTCGCGGCCGCGGAAGGCGAAGGTTTTCGTGCCAGATTTTGTCGCGGCGAGGGCGAGCAGCGCGGCGCAGTCGGCCATCAGGCTCTCGTAGGTCTCGCCGGCGCGGTACCATTCGAGCATGGTGAATTCGGGATGGTGCAGCGGGCCGCGCTCGCGGTTGCGCCAGACCGGGCCCATGCTGAAGATCGTCCGCTCCCCGGCCGCGAGCAGCTTCTTGCAGGCGAATTCCGGCGAGGTGTGGAGGTAGAGCGTCTGGCGCGTCGTGTCGGGCAGGATCGCTTCCGTAGCGAAGGCCGAGAGATGGGTCTCGTTGCCGGGCGATATCTGCAGGGCGGCGGTCTGCACCTCGACGAAGTCGCGCGCGCCGAACCACTCGCGGACAGCGGCGGCGATGGCATTGCGCGCGAGCAGGCGCGGGCGCCGGTCGGCGTGGCGATGGGGCGCCCACCAGGGGGAGGGTGTGGTCATGGGGACTCCGGATATGCCTGCGCCGGTGTCTTACCGGTCCTCTTCGACGTGGGAAAGGGCGGTGGGGCTGAGCGACCCCCACGCCGATCGGCTTCGCCGTCGACCCTCCCCGCAAGGGGCAGGGGGGCGGAAGGGCTGGCGATTGCAGGCAAGATAGGGTAAGCGGCGGGGAAACGGCTCCGTGAGCCGGCATCCGAACACAAGTCGCTCAGGAAACGCCCCGTGAAGGTCATCGCAAGCTCGCTCCGCAAGGGCAACGTCGTCGACAAGGACGGCAAGCTCTACGTCATCCTCTTCGCCGAGAACATCCACCCCGGCAAGGGCACGCCGGTGACGCAGCTCGACATGCGCCGCATCTCGGACGGGGTGAAGATCTCGGAGCGCTACCGCACCACCGAGCAGGTCGAGCGCGCCCATGTCGAGGACCGCGAGCATACGTTTCTCTATGCCGACGGCGAAGGCTTCCACTTCATGAACCCGGAGACCTACGACCAGATCGCGGTCTCGGAAGAGGTGGTGGGCGACGCCGCACCCTACCTGCAGGAGGGCATGGCCGTGTCGCTCTCGGTGCACGAGGGCGTCGGCATCGCCATCGTGCTGCCCCAGCGCGCGGTGTTCGAGGTGGTCGAGACCGAGCCGGTGACCAAGGGCCAGACGGCGTCGTCCTCCTACAAGCCGGCGCTGCTGTCGAACGGCGTGAAGACGTCGGTTCCACCGCATATCGTCACCGGCACGCGCGTCGTGGTGATGACGGCCGACGGGTCGTATGTGGAACGCGCGAAGGATTGAGACTGCCCGAAAGGCAGGAAATCCCATGAAGGCTTCGCCGCGAACGATCTGAATGACGCCCGCACGGGATGCGGGAGGACGGCGCGAGAACCGGATGGTTTTCGCGTCATCTCGGCTTGCGCATGCAGGTCCGCTCAAATCATTCAGAGAGAGTTCACATGGGAAATTTCTTCGAGAGCCCGTTCCGCGGCATAACGCTCGACAAGCAGGTCACCAATCCAAACCTGATCGTCGGTCGCTACAGCTATTATTCCGGCTACTATCACGGCCACAGCTTCGACGACTGCGCCCGCTTCCTGCTGCCCGACGAGGGCGCCGATCGGCTGATCATCGGCAGCTTCTGCTCGATCGGCTCGGGCGCAGCCTTCATCATGGCGGGCAACCAGGGCCATCGCCATGACTGGATCAGCACCTTTCCGTTCTACTGGATGTCCGAGGTCGAGGCCTTCGTGGGCGCGGCCAACGGCTATCTCCCGGTGGGGGACACGGTGATCGGGAACGATGTGTGGATCGGCTCGGAAGCGATCGTGATGCCCGGCGTGAAGGTCGGCGACGGAGCCGTTATCGGCACGCGGGCGCTGGTAACCCGGCATGTCGAGCCCTACGCCATCGTCGGCGGCAATCCCGCCAAGGAGATCCGCAAGCGCTTCGACGACAGGCAGATCGGCCTTCTGCTCGAGATGAAGTGGTGGGACTGGAGCGACGAGCAACTGTCCGCCGCGATGCCGCTGCTGACGAGTGGCGATGTGGAGGCCCTGCATGGCTATTGGACCGGCAAGGTCCAGCCGGCATAGCGGAAAACGTGGAGGGCCGGCAGAACACCGGCCCTTTACCCGCGGCGAACGTCGCGACTCGCCGAGGCGGGGCGTTGGGCGGTTGACAGCCGCGCGCCCTTCCTCCATCTGTGCGCCCACACCAGGGGTGCTCCTATCGGGGCTGAGATGCGCGGGACCGCGCGAACCCTTCAAAGCTGATCTGGGTAATGCCAGCGGAGCGAGGGACCATGTTCATAGGCGCGCAAGTGTCGCTGTATCCGATGACGTCGGATTTCGTCGACGTCATCCTGTCTGGGCTGGAAGCCCTGTCTCCCCATCGTGACAGACTGCGTATCGAGACTGACGATATCTCGACGCTGATGGTCGGCGCGCCGGAGCCGCTGTTCGACGCGATCCGCGATCTGTTCGCAAGGGCGGCGAAGGGACCGGCGCATGTCACGCTGCACGCGACTGTTTCGCGCGGCTGTCCGGGCGAGCCGGACGACGATCTCTGCCGCTGCGAGGCGCTGATCGTCGGACAGTCGCTGCCGCTGGCGGAGCGCGCGACGCTTGCGCAGGAGGCGGTGCGGCTGGCGCCGGTCCTGGGCGTCGAGATCGACGTGCAGTTCTCGCTCTACGTGCTCGGCCAGGACCGTCACATAGACGAGATCTACGGCTGCATCGACTTCCTCAAAGCGTCCGGGACCTTCCTGAAATCGAAGAACTTCTGTACCCGGCTGCGCGGCGACGCCGGCGCGGCCTTCGAGACGGTGCGGCAGGCCTTCCTGCGCTTCGGTCCGGCAGAGGGCCATGTGACGATCGACCTGACGGCTTCGGCCAACAGCCCGAGCAAGCGCTGACGCGCCTTCGCTTTCGGCGTTTCAGGCCAGGTCGTTCCCATGCAGTCGCTCCGGCGCATCCTTCCCGCTGTCTTCATCGCGCTCGCCGTCCTGGCGGCGTGGGAGGTCTACTGCGCATGGGCGGACGTCTCGCCTCTGATCCTGCCAGCGCCAAGCGGTGTCGTGCGGGCGCTGTTGACCGAGCGGGCTGCGATCGCAGAACATGCGGCGAGCACGCTGTCGGTCGCCATGCTGGGCTTTTCCACCTCGGTGGCCTTCGCGTTCGTCGTCTCCGTCGCGCTGCATTTCCTGCCGCCGCTGGAGCGCGGGCTGATGCCCCTCTTCGTCGCCAGCCAGACGATACCGCTGATCGCGCTCGCACCGCTGATGATCCTGTGGTTCGGATTCGGCCTGCTGCCGAAGATGCTGCTGGTGATACTGGTCACCTTTTTTCCGATGCTGGTGAGCCTGCTGTCGGGCTATGCGCGCGCTGCGCAGGACCATCTCGATCTGCTGGCTTCCATGGGCGCCGGCAAGGCTGCGGTCTTCAGGCGCGTGCGGCTGCCTTCGGCGCGCGCGGCGTTCTTCGCCGGGCTCAAGATCTCGGCAACCTACGCCGTCGTCGCGACCATATTCGCCGAATATGCCGGCGCGCGGCGCGGCATCGGCATATTCATCCTCTCGGCCAAGAACAATTTCCGGGCCGATCTGGTGCTTGCGGCGGTCGTGGTGTCTGCCACGCTGACGCTGCTCCTGCTCGGCACCGTGCGGCTGGCCGAACAACTGAGCGACCGCAGGCGGGGGCACCATGCTGCGCATTGAGGCGCTTGCCATCGCCAGCCCGGAGCGGACGCTGGTCGAGGATTTCTCGCTCGACCTGGCGGATGGACAGATCGCCTGCCTGATCGGCCCCTCGGGCTGCGGCAAGTCGTCTGTCATCAAATGGCTGGCCGGCATCCTGCCGGGCGGCCTGAAGGCGACCGGGACGCTCGCAGTCGACGGAATGCAGGCGGCTCGTCCCGATCCGGCGATCAGCTACCAGCCGCAGACCGACGCGCTGTTCCCCTGGCTGACGGTTTGCGAGAACGCGGCGCTCGGGCTCGAGGTCGCCGGCGTGCGGCGCGGGGTTGCGAGGGCACGAGTCGCGCCGCTGCTTTCAACCTTCGGCCTTGCGGGCAGCGAGAACCTGTTCCCGGACCAGCTGTCCGGCGGCATGCGCCAACGCGTCGCCTTCCTGCGCACGATCGTGCAGGACAGCCGCTTCGTGCTGCTCGACGAGCCGTTTTCGGCGCTGGACGCGGTGACGCGGATGCGCATGCAGGACTGGCTGATCGCCCGCCTGAGCGAGATGCCGCGCGGCGTGCTGATGGTCACGCACGATCTGCGCGAGGCGACCGAAATTGCCGACCGCGTGCTGGTGATGGCAGCGGGTCCCGGGCGGATCGCCGCGGACATCCCCATCGACACGCCGCGCGGGCACCGGACCGAAGCCGCGCTCGCCCCTTTGCGGGAAACCCTCAAAACCATGCTCCTGGAGGACTGATCATGATCCGTACACTCGCGCTCGCCCTGTCGCTGGTCCTGCCGTTCGGCGCACAGGCGGCGGAAAAGGTCTCGCTTGCGCTCGACTGGACGCTCAACACCAACCATGTCGGCCTGATCGTCGCGCGAGACCGCGGCCTTTACGATGACGCCGGGCTCGAGGTGGAAATCCTGCCGTTCTCGGACACCAGTTCTGCCGCGCTGCTTGCCGGCGGTCTCGCCGATTTCGCCTATGTCACCTCGCTGGGCTTCATGAGCGCGCGGGCGGCGGGCGCCGACATGACGGCCCTGTGGGTGACGATGCAACGCGAGACCGGCAGGCTCGTCTACAACGCCGCCAATCCGGAGATCTCCCGTCCGGCCGATCTCTCCGGCAAGACCTATGCGGGCTTTGGCAGCGCATGGGAAGCGGCGCTGATCGGCACGATGATCCGCAACGACGGCGGCACGCCGCAATGGGACACGGTGACGCTCGGCACCGGCGCCTATGAGGCGCTGGCGTCGGGCGCGGTGGATTTCACGCTCGAGGTCGCGACCTGGGAAGGCGTCAACAGCGAGTTGCTGAAGCGCAACCAGGCCGCCTTCGCCTATGCCGACTACGGCATTCCCGACCAGCAGAACGGCTATATCGCGACGCGCGGCACTTTGCTGGAGGAGCGGCCGGAGATCGTCGCGGCCTTCATGCGCGCCACGCTCGCCGGCTACGAATGGGCGGCCGACCATCCGGACGAGGCGGCGGAGATCATGATCGCGGCCGGCGACTTTTCCAATCCCGATCTGGTGCGCGGCTCGATGAAGGCGATCGCGGAAGGCGGCTATCTGCGCGACGGGAAGACGCCGGTGGGGAAGATCGACGGTGCGCGTCTGGCGCGGATGGCGCAGTTCCTCGCCGACAATGGCGTGCTGAAGGACGGCACCGGGACCACGCTGAGCGAGCCGGGCGACGTTTCGACATGGTTCGACGAAAGCTGGCGCGGGCAATGATCCTCAATCTCGTCGCCTTCGGCCATGGCAGCCACGAATCCGCATGGCGCGCCGAGGGCATGCGGGCGACGGCGCCGCTGGAGCTGCAGCACTGGATCGCCTGCGCGCGCGATGCGGAGGCGGCGGGCTTCGACGGGCTTTTCCTGGGCGACATATTGTGCGTGCAGGACAGGCCGGAGCATCATCCGTCGGAAGCGCTCGACCCCATGATGGTGCTGTGCGCGGTCGCCGGGACGACCGAGCGGCTCCGGCTGATCGCGACGGCCTCGACCAGCTTCAACCATCCGTATCACCTCGCGCGCCGCATCCTGACGCTGCACCATCTGAGCGGCGGCCGCGCCGGCTGGAACATCGTCACCTCGTCCTATCCGCAGGAGGCGAAGAACTTCGGCTGGAAGGACATGCCGGCCACCGCAGAACGCTACGCGCTGGCGGAGGATGTGGTGCAGGCCGTGAAGGCGCTGTGGAACGGGTGGGACGGCGTCGCGCGGGTGGCCGACAAGCGGGGCGGAAGGTGGCTGGCGACCGCGCCGCCGCCGGTGTGCATGTCCGGTCGCTTCGGCACCACGGAAGGCCCGTTGAACCTGTCGCCGGAGCCATATGGACGACCACTGCTGGCGCAGGCGGGGTCTTCGCCCGAGGGCGTGGCGTTCGCCGCCCGCCATGCCGACCAGATCTTTACCGTGCAGTGGGAGATCGAGGGCGCGCGCCGGTTCCGAGCGGCGATCCGGGCCGAGGCGGGGAAAGCCGGTCGCGACGAAGACGAGGTCAAGGTGCTGCCGGGCCTCGTGCCGTTCATCGGCGAGACGGCGCAGGAAGCGGAGGCTGCGCTGGAGGCGTTGACCCGCAATGCGTCGCTGGATCACGTCCTGCCGAAGCTCGAACGCTTCACCGGGCTTAAGCTGGCCGGGCTCGACCTCGACGCGCGGCTGCCTTTTCGCGTGGCCGATCTGGGCCAGAACAGGTTCAGCAATTCGCGCGCGCATCTGCTGATCGAGGAGGCGCAGGAGAAGGGCTACACGCTGCGCCAGTTCGCCGCCCGCTTCGCGGCAGGACGCGGACACCTGCTGCATGTAGGGACAGGCGAAGAACTCGCCGCGCTGCTTAGGCGCTGGGTCGGGGAGGGAGCCGCCGACGGCTTCAACGTCATGCCGCCGCTGCTGCCGACGGGCATCGCTGCGTTCGGCAAGGCGGTGATGCCGTTGCTTCGGCAGAGCGCCGTCGATCGGCCGAAAAGACAAAGCCCCGCCGAAGATCGACGGGGCTGGTGACGTGGCTCGTCACGCGTCGGGCGAACCGGCATCGCCGATCCGCCCGATGAGGCAGCGTATGCCTAGAACAGGCCTTCGATCTGGCCCTGGTCGTTGAGGTAGATCTTCTCCGACGACGGCACCTTGGGCAGGCCAGGCATGGTCATGATCTCGCCGCAGATGACGACGACGAAGCCGGCGCCGGCCGAGAGGCGTACCTCGCGCACCGGCACGGTGTGGCCGGTCGGAGCGCCGCGCAGGTTGGGGTCGGTCGAGAAGGAGTACTGCGTCTTGGCCATGCAGACCGGCAGGTTGCCGTAGCCGGCCTGCTCCCAGGCGTGCAGCTGGTCGCGCACCGACTTGTCGGCGATCGCCTCCGAGCCGCGATAGATGCGCTTGACGATGGTGTTGACCTTCTCGAAGAGCGGCATGTCGTCGGGGTAGAGCGGCGAGAACTGCGAGGCGCCGGATTCGGCGAGCTCGACCACCTTGTTGGCGAGTTCCTCGATGCCGGCCGAGCCCTGCGCCCAGTGCTTGCAGAGGATGGCTTCCGAGCCCTGCGCGGCGACGAACTCCTTCATCGCGGCGATCTCCGCGTCGGTGTCGGAGATGAAGTGGTTCATGGCGACCACGACCGGGACGCCGAACTGCTTCACGTTCTCGATGTGGCGGCCGAGATTGGCGCAGCCCTTCTTGACCGCCTCGACGTTCTCCTTGCCGAGGTCTTCCTTCTTGACGCCGCCGTTCATCTTCATGGCGCGCACGGTGGCGACGATGACCGCGGCCGCCGGCTTGAGGCCGGCCTTGCGGCACTTGATGTCGAAGAATTTTTCCGCGCCGAGGTCGGCGCCGAAGCCGGCCTCGGTGACGACGTAGTCGGCGAGCTTCAGCGCCGTCGTGGTGGCGACGACCGAGTTGCAGCCATGCGCGATGTTGGCGAAGGGGCCGCCATGCACGAAGGCCGGGTTGTTCTCCAGCGTCTGCACCAGGTTTGGCTGCATGGCGTCCTTGAGCACCACGGCCATCGCGCCGTCGGCCTTGAGGTCGCGGGCATAGACCGGGCTCTTGTCGCGGCGATAGGCGACGATGATGTCGCCGATGCGCTTCTGGAGATCCTTGAGGTCGGTGGCGAGGCAGAGGATCGCCATGACCTCGGAGGCGACGGTGATGTCGAAGCCGGCTTCGCGCGGATAGCCGTTGGCGACGCCGCCGAGCGAGGCGACGATCTCGCGCAGGGCGCGGTCGTTCATGTCCATGACGCGGCGCCACACGACGCGGCGGGTATCGATGGCGAGCTCGTTGCCCCAGTAGATGTGGTTGTCGATGAGCGCCGACAGAAGGTTGTGCGCCGTGGTGATGGCGTGGAAGTCGCCGGTGAAGTGGAGGTTCATGTCCTCCATCGGCACGACCTGCGCGTAGCCGCCGCCGGCAGCACCGCCCTTGACGCCGAAGTTCGGCCCGAGCGAGGCCTCGCGGATGCAGGTGATGGCCTTCTTGCCGATGCGGTTCAGGCCGTCGCCAAGGCCGACCGTGGTGGTCGTCTTGCCTTCTCCCGCCGGGGTCGGGTTGATGGCGGTGACGAGGATCAGCTTGCCGTCCTTGCCGCCCTTCTTCGAGGCGATGAACTCGGCCGAGATCTTCGCCTTGTCGTGGCCGTAGGGAAGCAGGTGTTCGGCCGGGATGCCGAGCTTGTCGCCGATCTCCATGATCGGCTTCTTCTTGGCGGCGCGGGCGATCTCGATGTCGGACTTCACTTCGGCCATGACGGCAGTTCCTCGGCTCTAGGATGGTGGCGGCGGTTCAGGCTGCGAAACCGGCGGCTCGACCGGCGCGCAGAAAGGCGTCGCGATCTAAGCTTTCCGCAAGGGCTTCGTCAACCGGCATGCAAGATTGTTTCCCTTGAAGAAACTTTGCCGGCGACAGGGAGGATTGCCGGCGGCGAGCGCATAGAGCCTCAGTGCAGGCCGTCGCGCCGTCTCAAAACAGGCGCGGAATGAACGGAAAACGACACCCTTTTTAGTTGAGACGATCTATGACATATTCTTAAAGTTGCGGAGCAATCCTGGAGGCGCGCCATGTCTCGATCCAACTTGTACATACTTGTTTCGCTAGGGGCTGTTCTTGCGCAAGGCATACAGCTTTCAGCACAGGAGTGGGGCTTCAGTTCGCCACAGGGCGCCGTTGTGAACATGGTGCGGGATTCCAACCTGAACGTGTCGGGCACCCTCTCGCTGCCTCCGACCCCGGCGGCCGAGCCCGCCACTGTGCCGATCTCGGGACGGAACGAGCCGGGCAAGCTCATCTTGGAATATGAAGATCCTCGTACCGGCGTGGAAAATACAATCACCTACCAAAGGGAGCGATCGCCGGACGGCGCATATACAATCTGGCGCGCGGAAGACGATGCACCGGAAGACCTCAGTGAACTTCGAGCCCCAATCAACGTCAGCAGCGAGCCTGCCCGGACGGCACTGGAGTTGTGGAGCGGCGCCAGCAGCGCTGTAATCCCGGTCCAGTTGCTAGCCGAATTGATGGAAGCGCATCGCGAAGCCGCATCGGAACAGGCTGTCGCGGCCGTGGAGCCAGCGCCCATCGCAGTCGTTGCGCCGCGACCGAACGTTGCTGCCTGGGATGGAGCGCTATCTCGCATCGGCAGCAATGTGACCTCAATGCAGACGTTCAGTACGGAATATGACGGAGTCCTGTTCACTGTCGACGATGCCGATCTGGTCCGCGCGTGGGAAGCGGAGACCGGCCTCCTAAAGGACCTCGGCGGAGTATTAGAAAACGTCTCCTATCAAGTGAATGCAACATCAATTCCGGTCGATGCGAACCCTAATCTCTATTCGTTCTCGGCACCGGTCGAGAACCTGTTCCATACCTATGCAGTCGAAAACTACAATCTCGCCAAGATTGCGCCGGAGCTCGACCAGCTTGTCGAGCGGCTGAAGCGTAGCAATATCGTCTGCCGCTACGGCGACGCCCGCAGAGCAGTATTCAATATGGGTTGTGTCCATCACTGCGCTGCCCACCGGATCCAAGGCAACTACCTGGTCCAGACGCTATTCACGTTCAGCGTTGGCGAGGAACGCAACAAGGAACGTCAGATCTTCGTCTACGCCGATTCCTGGGCGGCAGCTGCCGGGATTAACGCTGAAATGCCCGGCCGAGACCGTTTCACCTATTCACGGTCCTCGCAGAAGGCGGTCGAGTATGCCCACCAGATCGCCGTATCCAACTTGAGCGACGAATTAGCTGACATGTACGACGGTTTTCGGAGGGACTGACGATGCCAAAGCATTACATCATGCTTTTCACGGCTATAGCAGTGATGGCCGGTCATGTCGGGTTATTGCCGTTTATTTTCCTGTACGTCGACCGCCCTCCGATCTCCGAGCGGATCGACATTGCCATGCTGATCGGTCCACTGACCGCTGCGTACTTTGTCTCGGTGGTGCGCTACGCGATCGACCACGAATTCACAGATTTCTCAAAAGCTGTCGTGCGCGTGAATGTGCTTTACGTGCTCACGAGCGTGTTCGTCGTGCTGCCGTTCATCGCTGCGATCTACTACCTGCTGATTATCTATCAGGAGGGTTCGTTGACCTTCGACTTCGTGAAGAACGGCATCGGCGTCATCGAGCTGTTCCTCGGCGCCGCATTCACGATGTACATCGACAGTCTCTTCGGCAAACCCGCCGACCGAACCCAGCCCGTCATTCCTCCAGTGACGCCGTAAGAGGCTTCGCCCTGAAGCGCCCAGCGGCGTCTGAACTAGATGCCGGAAAACACGAGCGAGCAGAAGGATGTCGCGGCTCGTCCGTAACGCCGAAGGCGGGGAAACCCGCCTCTCCCTACCGATCCAGCACCGACCTGATCTCCACGATCTGCGAGCGGGCGCGCAGGAGGTTGAAGCCCATGGTCGCGAGGTGGGAGGGGAAGATGAAGCTCGACTCGTTGCCGTTGGAGATGAGCCACGGCTGCATGTTCAGCGAGTCGCGCATCTGTTCCGTCAGCGTGTCCCAGAGCACCGTCAGGTTGCGTTCGCGGATGACGGCCGAGAAGTCCGACTGCGCGGCGATGAGGATGCCGTAATAGGCGTAGAGCTGGCCGTAGGCGAACCAGAAGCGGTCGTCGGCGCGTGGGTCGAACCAGCCGGCGTCGGAATATTCGATCTGGCCGCGCAGGATGTCGGAGGTCGAGCCCATGTCGCCGGCGATGCGGTCGAGGAAGAGCAGCAGATTGTCGGCGCGCGCGTCGAAGGTGACCTGGCACTGTTCCAGGCTGGCATTGTAGGCGCGCAGGTCCCGGATCGCCTCGCGATAGACGCTGGGGGTCGGCCGCGTCGGGCCGCGCAGGCCGATGTACCAGGCGTCCTCGTTCCAGGCCAGCGCCGTGCGCGCGTCCTGCAGGTTCTGGTCGATGCGCGAGGTCCCGCGCGCGCGGCCGAGCGTGTCGACGAGTTCGGTGGTCGTGCGGCGCATGACCTGGTTGATGCCGAGCTGGAAGGCTGCCTTGTTGTCGAAGAAAGGCGTGTTGCGCCAGGGGATGCCGAACAGGCCGAGCTTCGAGGCCAGCATGGACGAGATCCATGCGTTGCGGTTGACGTTGAAGTCGACGAGGTAGGCGCTCATCTCGGCGATCTCGGAGCGCTTGCAGGCCTGCGGGGCAGGGGTCGCAGGGGCTGCGGGAACGGCGGCGGGCGCCCCGGCGGGCTGCTCAGGCGACGTAGCGCTGCCGGCAGGCTGCTCGGCGCCTGTCGCCGCCGCCTGGTTCGGCGGCGCGATGGGGTCGCCCGCCAACACGTTGGCGGCCAGCGGCGCGTTCGACGTGGCGACCACGCCGGCCGGATAGTCGGGGTCGAAGCCATTCCAGAACTGGGTGACATAGAAGAAATAGGCGTAGGCGACGACGATGCCGGCCAGGATGACGCCGAGAACCGATTTCAGGATCCAGCCGCGCTGGGCGTACCAGTGCCCCGCCCAGATGAACGGCCAGAGGAGGATGCCGATGACGAACCCGATGCCGCGGCCGATCCATTGGAAGACCCGGGTGAAGAAGTTCACGATCGGATCGAGCATGCGGATATCCTCTCCGTAGCCGTAAAGTCGAGCTTAGTCAGGAAGCCCATAGAGATGGGCGCGGTAGCCAGCCTTGTCCCTCAGATATGTGGTTTTCAGCGTGTCGACAACATGGGCGCGCCAGAACTCGGGCCACTGAAGGTAGTCCTGGTAGAAACCCTGCTTGTTGAAGATGTAGCGCGAGACGAAGTCGGACGGGACGAAATCGGAGATCAGCCGGTTGGTGAGCCAAGCGTCCGGATGGTCGGGTTTGGCGCGCACGACCAGGAAGCGCTGGCCGGGCGGGATGTCGTCGAGCTTCAACTGGCCGTATTGCGCGATCGCACGCTTTGCGGCGTTGAGGAAGGGGAAGGTGCCTTCGCCCGCGATCAGGCCGGCATTGGTGTGGATCCATGTCTGCAGCCAGACCTTGTCGGCCTGGCGGAGGTCGCGGCCGGGCTCGGCGTCGCGGATCAGGCTGCGGATCGCCATCTCCGCGCGGTGCTCGAGATAGCCGGAGGTCTCCAGCCAGGAGGCGCGCGGCAGCTCGATGCGGCCGGTGGAAGCGAGGAAGCGGAAGACGCGGTCGGCGTCGCGGATCGACAGATAGCTGACCTGCCAAGGCCGCGAGCGGCGGAAGCCGGGAGCTGCCGGATCGGAAATCACCGTTGTCGTGGCGTCGTCGACGAAGACGTAGAGGCCGCCGAAATGGCTGGTCCAGTAGGCGTTGTGGCGGAAGATGACCTGATCGGGGACGAGGGCGTTCTCGCGGATGTCGCCGGTGACCTTGGCGAGTTCGACCATGCGCTCGAGCATGGCATCGTCCCGCCAAGCGTCGGGTTCCTGCTTCAGCCGGTCGACGAGGCGGCCGAGTTCGGATGCCTTGCCGAGCACGTCCTCGGCCGACAACACGCGGAACTCGACCTGGTTGATGGAGAGAAGGTCCTCGATGTCCTCCACCTTCGAGACAGAATCCTCGATCTCGCCGTAGATGACGTCCTTGATGGTCAGGGCGTCGATGGCGCGGGCATTGCGGTGGAAGAACTCGAACAGCAACTGCGACGTGTTGGAGAAGGCCGTGTGCACGACCGGCAGTTCCTGCTGCGCCGGCGTGAGGATGATGAAGCGCCGGTTAATGCCGTTGGGGTCGAGATAGCGATCGTCGCCGAGCTCTTCGGCCACCTGCGGCGAAAAGCCGGAGCGGTCGATTTCAAAGGAGGCGAGCTTCGTGGCAGGCAGGCCGAAGGCGGCGAGCGCCTTGTTGTAGCGCTCGATGAGATGCGGTTCTTCCACCGGCAGCAGGCGGCCGTAGATGAGCTCGTTGTCGCGCAGGAGGTTCATTGACGAGCCTCGTCAGGCATGTGGAAAGGAAAGCGTGACGCCAGCCCGATGCGACGCCTGAGCAAGATTTTTGTCGAGAGTTGCCAGTGGCAATCGCATGCGTTTGGCCAATTCAAGATAGATCGCGTCGTAGACGGTCAACTGGTAGAAGTCCGCAAGTGCGATCGCTGCATCGACGTGAGCGGCACCTTCTGTATCATGGACAATCTTCAGGACATTGGATACGCGATCCAATGCGACCGCACGGTCAGCCTTCTCTATCCTGCCGCGCCTCACGGCCATGGTCAGGCCATTCGCGAACTCAGCCGGAAAGATGAACGGAACATGCGCGCCGTTCTGGATAACGCGTATTAGAACGGCATCAGCAGTTGCGCTTCGCTCGTCAGGCAACACCCAAGCCATTGCTACCGAGTTGTCAATGACAACGCTCAATAGCGACGACCTTCATTGACAAGATCCTTGAGGCTTTCCGGACCGGGCTTCGATCGCGCACGGATGGCGCGCAAATCTTCGGCCGCCTGAAGCGCTTTTTCTACATCCCAAGTTCTGTGACCGGCCGGTACCAGCCGCGCCACAGGTTTGCCGTGACGCGTGATCGTGATCTCCTCGCCCTTCTCGACCTCTTCGAGCAGGGCGCTGAGCGAATTGCGTGCTTCCAAGGTTCCGACTTCTCGCATCTCACACCTCTAGCCAGCCTAGCCAGAATTTAGTTCGCGTCCGAAGGCAGTTCAATGCGCACTGCATCACGCATTCCAAACGCCCCGCTGCTTCCTGAGATGCGGTTCTTCCATCGGCAGCAGGCGGCCGTAGATGAGCTCGTTGTCGCGCAGGAGGTTCAAATTTCCTTCTCCCCCGCGGCATGCCCCTCACCCTTACCCTCTCCCCGCAGGCGGGGAGAGGGGGGCACCGACGTCGGTTCCGCACTCGTCATCCTTTCCGCCTGGCGGAAAAGCTGGCGAATGTCGCATGGCGATGACGACCCCCTCTCCCCGTTCTTTGCGGGGAGAGGGTAAGGGTGAGGGGCAGCACTTAGCGTCAAGAAAGGATCTCCCGATAATTTGCGGGTGCGACGAACCGCAAATCCGGCGCCTCGACGGGATCGAGGCGTCTATCCAGCGCCGCGATGATCGTGTTGGCGACCGCATCCTGTTCGTTCAGGGCATCGATGTTCCACAGCCGCAGGACAGACCAGCCCTCTTCGACCATGAAGGCATCGCGTCGGCGATCATACTCGCTATCGGCATGGTGGCTCCCGTCGAGTTCGATGACAAGCCGTTCCTCGCGGCATGCGAAGTCAGCGAAATAGGGGCCGATGGGCAGTTGGCGCGTGAATTTCGCGCCGTTGAGCTGACGGTTCTTGAGGATGGACCACAGCGCCCGCTCGGCGTCGTTGTCCGCCTTGCGCAGGGACCGCGCTCGATTGGTGCGTGCAGTCTGAGGTCCGCGCATGGGAGTGCCCCTCACCCTTACCCTCTCCCCGTGAAGGACGGGGAGAGGGGTTCGCCGACGTTGCGAATAGCGCTCCTCGCGCGGTCCTTACGGGGAGAGGATTCCGGAAGGCAGGTGAGGGGCGCCGCTGAACTAAGCATTCCAAATCCCCCTCTGCTTCCTCTCCTCCATCTCACGCGCCGCGCGTTCGCGCAGGCGCTGGTCGCGGAGCAGCTTTTCCACCGCTGCGTCGTCGGCGCGGTCGGAGTAGCGAAATTCCGAATCGGCGTAGCGGTTGATCTCCTGCATGACCATGGCCATGTCGAAGGGGCCGCGCAGTTCCTCGATCATGGCCTTCTTCATGTCGTAGGACTTGTGCATGAAGGTCTCGGGATTCTCGAACCAGTCATCCGGAAGCTCGACGTCCATGGCGCGCATCTTGATCGCGTCGGTGACGTTCTTGATGGCACGGCCGGTGAAGCGCGGCTCGGCCTGCCTGATGCGGTGGAGATAGTCGCCGATGTCGGCAAGCGTCTTCGGCTGGCCCTTCTCCTCCATGAAGCGCGCATAGACCTGCATCAGCCCGTCCTCATGCGGATTCGAATGGCTTTCATAGGCGGTGTCGACGGCGCGCTGGATCTCCTGTGCGGCGTAGAGCGTGTGGTCGCCCAAAGGAATTTCGTGGTTCTTGCCGGCGAGCAGGACGAAGATGTCGATGTAGTCGTCGCGCGTCTGCGGCCCGTCGACCAGCCAGCGGGCGCCTGCGCGCTGGCGCAGCGCGTCGTCCACGTTCTCGGGGTAGTTGGAGAACATGCCGAAAGTCGCGTTGCCGCGGATCACGGTCATGGCGCCGGAGAATGCGCTCATCAGCACGCCGGTGACTTCATGCTGGCCGGCAGAGGCGCGGTCGTCGGAGCGTTTCGCGGCGACCTGGTCAATGTCGTCGATCGTCCCGAAGCCGATGGCGCGCGGGTTCAGCACATTGTCGATGAAGGCGCGGCAGTTCTGGCCTGATTTGCCCTGGTAGGACGAGATCTGGTCGACGCCGAAATTCTCGTAGTGGAAGGGGTAGCCGGCGACCTGGCAGTAGCCGTTGACGAGGCCGGCGATCATCTGGATCAGCGTCGTCTTGCCGGTGCCGGGCGCGCCGTCGCCGATGAAGGTGAACAGGAAGCCGCCGAGCTCGACGAAGGGATTCATCTGGCGCTCGAAGTCGTAGGCCATCAGCATTTTCGCCAGCTTGACCGACTGGTATTTCGCGATGTGGTTGCCGACGACCTCTTCGGGCTTCTTGAAGGTCATCTCCAGCGGCTTTGAGCGCTTGCCGGGCGCGACGTCGAAGCCGTCGAGCGTGAAATCGTCGGCCTCGATGCGGATATGCGCGTCCTCGAAGCTGCCCAGACCGTCGAAGCGGCCTTTTCGGGTGAGCAAGCCGTCGATGGCGACGCGGGCGAAACTCCTGGCTCGCAGCGCGAGGTCGGTGTCGGCCCTGGCGCCGGCGAGGGCGGCGTCGAGCCCGGCGACCATCGACTTCAGCGCGTCCTGCGGCGTGTCGAACAGGAAGTCGGGTTCCCTGACGTCGTTGGGCGCCTCGCCGTCGGCGTCGATCAACTGCGACAGATAGGAGGCGAAGGCGAAGGCCGAGACATAGGCGGAGGCCGACAGGAGCTTCTTGAACCGGGTCGCCTCGTCGCCTTCCAGCGGCGAGCGGGCGTTTTTCGCCTGCAGGCTTTCCAGTTCCCCGGTCCGCGCGAAGACGTCGGAGACGGCCAGCGCGACGGCGAGGCCGCGCCGGGCGCGGTAGAGCAGGGTGTGCTGGGGAATGGAGAGAAGCTGGTCGTCGGGTCTCGCCGACGCAACGGTCTTGGCCAGCTCGACCTCGCGGGTCCTCCGCACAGAGCCTGTCGAAACGGTGGAGACGAAGCGGCGATTGGTGCCAGCCAGCGCGGTTGAGGACTGGCCGGACGAATCCTCAAGCACCACGATGCGGGTGATCATCGACTGCGCGGTGGCGCGATGCTTCTCGATGTCGGCTTCGGGGATTGCGGTCAGGCCGGTGTCCATGAAGTCCTCTCCGTCATGTACGATGCCCGGCTGCCTGCCGCGCGGCGGCGAGATAGAGGTCTCCCTCACACATCGCTGATCACCTGTCCCTTCGACAGGACGTGGACCTTGTATCCGGCAAAGACCTTCTGCGCCTCGCCGGCCGCGTAGAGGGCCTGGTAGGCTTCGTGCGGGATCAGGGCGTGCTTTTCGTAGCTCGACACGCCCTGGCGGGCGGCTTCGAGGTCGTCGGTGTCGATGTGGAACTCTTGGCTGTCCTTCTCCTTCGACCACAGGCCCTTGCGGCCCGCGCGCTCGCCCTTGGAATAGACCTCCTGGATGGTCCAGGTGAGCAGCCACGCGTTTTCGGCCCTGCGGACCTTGGAGAGTACGTCCGACACCGCGGAATTGTGCTCGGTGATGCCGGTCGAGTAGAAGGGGCCAAGCACGACGCGTCGCAGCTGCGTGGGGTGCAGGGTCTCGAAATCCCGGTCGAGATTGGTGGCGATGGTGGCGGGCGACAGCGCGTAGGACGAATTCTTCTCGGTGAAGTCGTCGAAGCGGTGGGCGAGCTCCGGGTTGAGCAGGCCGTCGACCGGCAGCGGGATGTCGACGGTCTCGTCGAGCTTGCCGTCCCTGGTCACGAGCTGGCGGACCAGCGCCTCGGTTGAGTCCTCGATCGTCGCCATGTAGATCAGCGGCAGGTTGGCGGTGCCGTCGAAGCTCGCCCAGTGGACGAGGTAGAAGGGGCGGCCGGTCTTCGGATTGACCGAGACGCGGACGGTCTTCGCCAGGGTGAACGGGCCGAAGATGTCGCCGTCCTTGACCGCTTCGAGGTAGAGCCGCTCGGCCATCGATTTCTGCAGGGCGGCGGGGAACTCCTTGTGGCGCAGGATGAAGTCGGCCATCTCGGCACGCAGCTCGCCCGGCGAGGGGATGTTGGCGAGGCGCTGGCCGGCCTGGCGGCGGTCGTTCTCCAGTTCCAGCAGGTTCTGGAAGACGGGGAAGCCGCTCTCGGCGCGCGAGATGCGGAAGGAATCGAGGAAGCCCAGCCGGTTGCGCCAGCAGGCGAAGGAGGTTTCGAGCTTGGCGATGTATTCGGCGACCACCTTTGCCACGATGCCGTGCCGGTAGAGCGGCGATCGGTCGTCGCGCATGAAGACGTCGAGGCCGCCGAGCGCCGCGGAGATGGCGGAGAAGTACTGGATGGCGGGGTGGGAGGCGGGGGTCATGATGAGACGTCGTGCGAACGCACCCCCCTCTGGCCTTCCGGCCATCTCCCCCTCAAGGGGGGAGTTTCGCCGTCGCGTCGACCTTCGCCAACCTCCGAGATTTCAAAAAAGGCGGCGAGGCTGAAACTGCCGATCTCCCCCCTCGACGGGGAGATGCCCGGCAGGGCAGAGGGGGGTATCATGGGGCTCACCGTCGGCAGTCTTACGACTGCACGTAATCGGCGGCGTTGTGCTTCTTCAGCACCTCGTCGAAGCGGCGCGCGAAGGCGTCGTCGGCGAGCTTCTTGCGGCGCTGGATGTCGCCGGTGGCGAGCATGTTCTTCTCGTGCAGTTCCAGCAGGTCGCCGATGTGCTTCTGCGCGGCGGCGCCGATGCCGGCCATGGTCTCCTCGGCGGTATTGTCGACCTTGGAGCCCAGCGTGTTGATCTTGTGCGCGACCTCCTGCTGGGCGGCGGTTTTCAACGAATCCTCCAGCGCCTTGTAGAGGACGATGCGCTGCTCGGTGTCGATGGTCAGCTTGTTGATCAGCGTGTTCTGCGCCGCGATCTGGTTGTTGAGCGAATCAACGAAGGTCTGGAACATCGAGGTGTAGCGTTCCAGAGTCTGGCTTTCGGCGAGCAGTTCCTGCTCCTTCGCCTGCTTCTCGTTGTATTCGGTGGCGAGCTTCGAGCGTTCGCCTTCGAGTTGCGTGCGCTGGGTCTGGTCGGTCGAAGCCGCGATCCTGTTCTCGATGTCGAGCAGCTGAGGGTTGAGTTCCTCGATGCGCTTCTGCGTCGCCGTCAGCTGCTCGATGGTCGCCTTGCGGCGCTCGATCACCTGGGCGAGGCTGTTCTCGGAGGTCGCATAGCGCTGCTCGAGGACCTGCTTCTGCGCCTTCAGGATGCCGACGATCGTGTCGGACTTGGACAGGAGCTCCTGGAGATTGCCGGCGAGCGACATGTTGCGCACCCGGTCGGTGCGCATGCGCTGCTTGGATTCGTCCGAAAAGAACCCGACGAAGGTCTCCCAGCCGGTGAAACTCTTCATGTTCTCGAATTCTGTGCCGAAGACGTTTGTAGCGTCCTCGAGACCGATGATCAGGTCGGCGATGTTGGCCTCCATGACCTTCTGCTGGCGCAGGACGTCCTCGATGCGCGCGTTCTCGATGTCGAAGTCGGAGGCGCCGATCTTCTCGTCGCTGCGGGCGAACCTGTCGAGGACGGTGCCGGACTGCTCGATCTTCGAGCGCATGTCCTCCACCGCCTCCTTCGTCCTGGCGATCTCGGCATCGAAGTTCTGCAGTGTCGCCATATGGTCTCTCCCCGGCTTGGCTGACGCGAACGGAAATATATGGGGGGCGCAGGCCGAATGCAAAGACGCGGCCGAGGCGATCGGCTATACGCTGAGCACGCCGTCTCATGTCGCTGGTGCATCATTGCGCTGCGTCAATCGGCTTGAAACGGCGCGTAAATGGTGTTTGGCTTGCATTTCAGGGGCGGAGCGGCATCCCGGGCTCAATGGCCGCTTCTGGGCAAAGCAATGACAAGTGGGAGAACGGCATCATGTTGCGTATGAAATCACTCGCCGCGGGCATAGGCCTCGCGGCCTTTTTGTCGACCGGCGCCCTCGCGGCCGATCCGGAGAGCTGCAAGACCGTCAGGTTCGCCGATGTGGGCTGGACCGACATCACCGCCACGACGGCGACGGCATCGGTGATCCTCGAAGCGCTCGGCTACGAGCCGGAGACGCAGGTCCTGTCGGTGCCGGTCACCTACACCTCGCTCTCGTCGAAGGACATCGACGTCTTCCTCGGCAACTGGATGCCGACCATGGAAGCCGACATCAAGCCGTATCTCGACGACAAGTCGGTCGAGTCGATCAAGATGAACCTGGACGGCGCGAAGTACACGCTCGCCGTGCCGAAATACACCTATGACGCCGGGCTGAAGAGCTTCGAGGACATCGCCAAGTTCAAGGACAAGCTCGACAACAAGATCTACGGCATCGAGGCGGGCAATGACGGCAACCGGCTGATCCTCGACATGATCTCCTCGGGCAAGTTCGGCCTCGACGGCTTCGAACTCGTGGAGAGCTCGGAAGCCGGCATGCTCTCGGCGGTCCAGAAGGCGGCGGGATCCAAGGAGGATGTGGTGTTCCTCGGCTGGGAGCCGCATCCGATGAACGCCAACATCGAGATGGAGTATCTGTCGGGCGGCGACGAGGTGTTCGGCCCCAATTTCGGCGGCGCCACCGTGCACACCAATGTCCGCGCCGGCTATGTCGGCGAGTGCCCGAACGTCGGCAAGTTCATCTCCAACCTCGTCTTCTCGCTGGAGATGGAGAACGAGATCATGGGTGCCATCCTCAACGACGGCAAGGACCCCGCCGCTGCCGCGACGGAGTGGCTGAAGGCCAATCCCGATGCGGTAACGCCCTGGCTCGAGGGTGTCACCACCTTCGACGGCGGTGACGCCTCGGCCGCGGTGAAGTCGGCGCTCGGCGCCTGAGCCGGTTACCCTCCCCCTTGCGGGGAGGGACGATCCGCGTGAGCGGATCGGGGTGGGGTCGGGAAAGGCCGGGCTCGACACTTTTTCCAAGCCGGCGTCCTTGTTAGGCTACCCCACCCGTCCAACCGCCTGCGGCGGTTGGCTACCCTCCCCGCAAGGGGGAGGGGAATTCCTGCAGGAGGGGACGCATTGGATCCGATCAGCGAAGTCATCAGAAGCGCGAAGATTCCCATCGGGCGCTGGGGAAAATCCTTCTTCGACTTCCTGACCACCAATTTCGAGTGGTTCTTCGATTCCATCGCCGACGGCGTCACCGTGGTGCTCGACGGGCTGGTCGACCTTTTGCTGATTATACCGCCACTCGTGCTGGTGCTCGCCATCGCCGGCTTCGCCTGGTGGATGCAGAAATCCTGGAAGCTGGCGCTCGGGGTCGCGATCGGTCTGCTCTTCATCATCAACCAGAACCTCTGGAAGGAGACGGTCGAAACGCTGGTGCTTGTCGTCGCAGCGGCGGCGACGTCGATGGCGATCGGGGTGCCCATCGGCATCTGGTCGGCGCACAACGAGCGCGCATACCGCTATCTGCAGCCGGTGCTGGACCTGATGCAGACGATGCCGACCTTCGTCTATCTAATCCCCGTCCTCATCCTGTTCGGGCTCGGCGTGGCGCCGGGGCTGATCGTCACCGTCATCTTCGCGGCGCCGGCGCCGATCCGGCTCACCTATCTCGGCATCACTTCTGTGCCGAGGCCCATGATCGAGGCGGGCGAGGCGTTCGGCGCGACGAAGCGGCAGCTCTTGTGGAAGGTGGAACTGCCGGCGGCGCTGCCCACCATCATGGCCGGGCTGACGCAGTGCATCATGCTCTGCCTGTCGATGGTGGTGATCGCGGCGCTGATCGGCGCCGACGGGCTCGGCAAGCCGGTGGTGCGGGCGCTGAATTCGGTCAACATCCCGCTCGGCCTGGAAGCGGGGCTGGCGATCGTTATCCTCGCCATCATCCTCGACCGCGTCAGCCGCATCGGAGCCACGAAATGAGCGTCGCGGTCGATTTCAGGAATGTCGACATCGTCTTCGGGGAGAACCAGAAGGCGGCCCTGGCGATGATCGACGAGGGCGCGACGCGCGCGGAGATCCTCGAAAGGACGGGCGCCGTGCTCGGCTGCGCCGGGGCAAACCTCACGGTGCACGAAGGCGAGATCTCGGTGCTGATGGGGCTTTCCGGCTCGGGCAAGTCGACGCTGCTGCGCGCCGTCAACAGGCTGAACATACCGGCGCGCGGCAATGTCTTCGTCAAGGACGGCGACCGGACGGTCGACGTCGCCAATTGCGACCCGGAGACGCTGCGCCGCCTGCGCCAGAAGCAGGTCGCGATGGTGTTCCAGCAGTTCGCGCTGCTGCCCTGGCGGACGGTGGAGCAGAATGTCGGCTTCGGGCTGGAACTCGCCGGCGTGCCGGACGCCGAACGCAAGGCGCGCGTCGACAGGCAGCTGAAGCTCGTCGGGCTCGACCAGTGGGCGAAGAAATACGCGCACGAACTCTCCGGCGGCATGCAGCAGAGGGTGGGGCTCGCCCGCGCGTTCGCCACCGAGGCGCCGATCCTGCTGATGGACGAGCCGTTCTCCGCGCTCGACCCGCTGATCCGCACCAAGCTGCAGGATGAACTGCTACAGCTGCAGTCCGAGCTCAAGAAGACGATCATCTTCGTCAGCCATGACCTCGAGGAGGCGCTGAAGATCGGCAGCCACATCACGATCATGGAGGGCGGACGCATCGTCCAGACCGGGACGCCGGAGGACATCGTGCTGAAGCCGGCCAACGACTATGTGCGCGACTTCATCGCCAACGTTAACCCGCTGTCCGTCCTGACCGCCTGGAACGTGATGCGGACCAAGCACGAGCTGGAGGTGTCGAGCAGCGGCTGGCTGTGGCTGGACCGGCGCAAGACGACCAAGTTCAAGGTCGATCCCGACGGGCTGGTCGCTGGCGCCGAGCGGGACGGGAAGAAGGCCGTCTGGGTGTCCGTCGCCGATGTCGAGCGCCATCCGGAAGAGGCCGGCACGGTGTTCTGGGCGACGCCCGGCACCTCGCTGAAGACCGTGATGCTGGCCATGCACCGCTCGCAGACCGCGCCGGTGGCGCTGTTCGACGACCAGTCGCGCTTCGTCGGTTCGATCGGAGTGAGGGACGTGCTCAGCGCAGTGCTCAGGAGATAGGGTCGCGGGGTCGCACCGCGCCCATATTGCGGAGGGTTGAAATGACTGCATTCAACATTGTTCGCATGAAGGTAAAGCCAGGATATGATGACGATCTCATCGCGGTCGGACGCGCGCAGCCGCGCGACCACCTGGTGGGGCTGCGCAGCGCCCAGCTGATCAAGACCAGCGAGCGCTTCTATTGTTTCATCGGCGAGTGGGACAGCCTCGACCACATCATCGCGGCGCGGCCGCTGATGCTGAAGAATCTCGACGCCTCGCGGCCTTTCCTCGAAGAGATGGACGAGACCGGGAGCATTACCGACGCGGTGTCCGGCGAGGTGATTGCCGAGTTTTACCGGCGGCAGGACTGAGAGGCGTCCTCATGGCCGACAGCTTCGACCTCGACCGCTTCGTCCACGCGCAGCAGCCCGTGATGGTGCAGGTGCGCAAGGAGCTGGCCGCAGGCCGCAAGATGACGCACTGGATGTGGTTCGTCTTCCCGCAACTGGCGGGGCTGGGCTCCAGCCCGCGCGCGCAATTCTACGGGATCGTCTCGCTGGAGGAAGCGCGCGCCTATCTCGCCCACCCGGTGCTCGGCCACCGGCTCGTCGAATGCACCGAACTGGTCAATCGCGTCACCGGGCGGACCGCCTACGAGATATTCGGCAACCCGGACGACCTGAAGTTCCATTCGTCGATGACCCTGTTTTCGCTCGCGGCACCCGGCGAGGCGGTATTCGCCGCCGCCCTCGACCGCTATTTCGAGGGCGGCAAGGACCGGCGCACACTGGAGCTTCTCGGCACGGACGGCTGAGCGGCGCGGGCAGGCCTCACTCGGCCGGAACCAGGTCTGTTCCGAAAACGGTCTCCAGGATGGCCGCATGCGGCCTGACGACGTCGGCATGTCGGGCGCCCTCCGCGCGGAGCAGCTGGATCTCGGCGATCTTCTCCTCGAAGAGTGGCATGAGCTCGGCCCGCTGCTCCTCGGTCAGGTGAGACATGGCCTCCAGTCCCGCCAACGCCTGCGTCAGCCGCTCCGAGAAGGCGTCGTTCGGGATGGTCGCGAGATAGCCGCGGAACAGCTCGTCGAATGCGTTCGTCCAGCTTTCGCGGCTGAAGCCGGCGGCTGCGATGCGGGCTCCATAGGCCTCGTCCTCCTCGAAGATCCGGCCCGCCTCTTCGCCGTCATAGGCGAAGGGGCCGAGTTCCGGGCCGAGATCGACGAGCAGGGCGGCGACCCTCCCGGCCTCGTCCGGCGTCAGGCTCTCGGCCGGGAAGGTGAGGCCGAGCGCGAGGCCCAGGCCGCCTATGGCTGCCATAAGGACACGCTTGAGAAACGACTTCCTGCGCATCAGTAGCACTCCTTTTGAATTGCGTTGTTCGCATCGCCCTGCGCCTTGGCCTGCACCACCGAACTGCCGACGGACATCGCCTGGGCGGCGACCGCGCCCCCGCGGCCGGCAAAGCCGCCGAGACCGCCAACCATGGACAGGGCGCCGCCGAGCATTGCGGAGTTCATCTGCCGGCGCTGGGCCTGGGCTACGGCCTCCTGGCACTCCTGGGCCGCGGCCGCCGCGCCTTCCGCCACCTGGCGGGAGTTCGCCGCAGTCGGCCCGGCCGTCGGTTTCGCCTCCTGAGCGGCGGCGGATGGTGTCTGCGAAGAACCCGTCTGGCTGCATGCGGCAAGCGCGCCGCACAGCAGGATCATCATTATTCTCATCGTCTACCCCAAGCTGGAAATCGGTGTCCGCGAGGCTTGGCAGGCCGTCGTCGGTGCGCCGCGACGGCCTGCCGGCCTTGGGAGTGCGCGCGGAGGCGGAGCCTTGCGCACCAGCCGTTTACGATGGCGCGGCGGGACGATCTTGGGGCGTGGCGAACGGAAGCGGGCGCAGGCGAACCCGACGAAGGGAAATCTACGATCTCGCCCGCAGCGCGTTTGCCCTGACGTCGCGCGGGGTGACGCCGAAGCGCTGCCGGAAGAGCTTGTTGAAATGCGACAGGTCGCCAAATCCGCAATCGTACGCGATGGACGAGACGGTCCTGCCGTCGCAGCGCTGCAATGCGCTCCGCGCCAGGTCCAGGCGCGCCTCGCGGAGGAACTGGCCGAAGCTGGTGCCGTCGCGCTCGAAGAGGCGCTGAATGTAGCGTGGCGTCACGTTGTGCCGACGCGCCACGGCCGCGATGTCGAGCGCCGGGTCCGTGATGTTCCGCGACACATCCTGCTTGACCAGAACCAGGCGCGCGCCGCCGACGCCGGCCAGGTCCGGTCGGGCCGGGGACCGCCGGCCATCGAGCGCCAGCGCGGCGAGTTGATGAAGCTGGTCGGCCGCGAGCCGCGCGCCTGTCGTGTCCAGCGGGGCGCCGCCGATCAGCAGCTGCGCGTAGCCGGAGAGGAGCGCGGCCCCCGGAGCCGCCGCCTGGATGTGGTGGATAGCGGCGTTTCGGATCGCGGGTGCGATCTCGTCCATCCGGCCCTGGTCGAGGACGACGGCGGTGAGCCGCGTGTCCGGTAGGTCGAAGGACTGGCGCAGGCTTTCCTGCACGATCACGATGTCGCCCTTCGCCGCGCGGAACCGACGACCGCCGGTGACGCAGACTTCGTAGTCCGCGTCGTGGATGGTGAGCATGTAGTTCCGGCGGTTATCGGCGGTGAGTTCGCGCGTCCGTTCGCCGCGCACCGTGGAGTAGCGAGCCGAGCCGACGATGGTGTCGCCGTGCAGGGTCCTGCAGCTGACCTCGAAGCGGAAGTCGCCGCCGTCGCGGGGAGTGAATTCGAGTCCGGCGACGCTACGGGCCACGAAATCATGCAGGAAGGCAAGTCGCTGGCGTGCGGGGACGTCGCGATCGGAAAGACTCATGATGGGAGGCCTTTCCGGACAAGCGGTCGGGTCGGGCTGCCGGTTCGTGGCGTTCATGGAATGCTCCTGCTGCGGGGCGGCCAACGTCCGGCCCGCGCGTTTCCGGAGGATGGCGCGCCACGCTTCCGGAGGTAACGGGACGCCCGGCAGCGAAGGCGCAAAGTGGGGGACTTGAGCGGAAAAATGGCGGCATGACGCTGGACTTGAGCGGCCGGCGACATAGATTCAGGAGGCCCCGTTCCGGTTCCTTCAGCAAAGAGCATAGCTTGGCAGCGCAGATCCGCTCCGGACGAGACAGCAGCGCCTTCACTCTATGGGCCGCGGCTGCGTTGATCGTCCTTCTCTTCCTGCTGTTCCTGGCGGTGCTGTCGCTTTCCCTGATGCGGGATTGGCGCGACACCGAGAACCGCGCCGCGGACCGGGCGTTCGCCTCCTCGCAGGTGGTCGCGACCAATGCACGCTGGATCACCGAACTGTCGCGCCAGGCGCTCTGGCGCATCGACGAGGCGCTCGACCAGGACATCGAGGCGAATGTCGAGCCGACCGCCGCCCTCATCCGCGACGCCATCATCACCCTGCCGGGCAACGCCCGCGCCTACGTCATCGCGGCCGACGGCCGTATCCTGTTCTCGACCGATCCGGACCTGAAGCAGGTCGACGTGCGGGACCGCGAATATTTCTCCGAACTGGCAGGCGGCCAGGCCTGGTACTACTCGCCGCTCCTCGTCAGCCGGCTGAACGGCAGGCAGATCTTCGTGGTGAGCAAGAGGCTGATGCGCGAGGGCGGCTTCGCCGGCGCCGCCATCATTTCGTTCGATGTCGATCTGATGCGGGATACCTGGGAATCGCTCGATCTCGACGATCTGTCCACCGTCAGCCTGATCCGCAACGACGGGCAGCTGGTGGCCCGCTATCCGCCGGCCGACGGGCCGCTGAACCTCGCCGACCGCCCGCTGTTCACCCAGTATCTCGCGGAAGGGGACATGGGGACCTATTCCTCGGCGACATCGCCGGCCGACGGCGTGGCGCGCATCGTCGGCTACCGCCGCGTCGCGGGAACGCCCTATATCGCGCTCGCCTCGGTCAGCACGGAAAGCGCGCACGCGCTGTTCTGGCGCAATACGGCGGTCGTTCTCGCATTCGCGCTGCCCACCGCGCTCGCGCTCGCAGGTGCCATCGTCTGGATCATTCGCCTCCTCATGCGCGACCAGCAGCGCAGGCAGCAGCTCGCCGAAGCACTCGAACTGAACAGGCTGCTGGTGAAGGACACGCACCACCGCGTGAAGAACAACCTGCAGGCCGTGATGTCCATGGTGCGCATGCACGCGCTGCCCGGCGAACTGAAGGCGGACCTGCAGAGCCGCATCGCGGCGATGTCGATCGTGCACGAAAGCCTGTACCGGCTCGACCAGTTCGCCGAGGTGGACGCCGCCACGCTGATCCCGAGGATCGCCGAGCCGCTGCGCGAGGCCTTCGCGCTGCCGGTGACGGTGGAATACGACGTGCAGCCGCTGATCATCGACCGCGACAGCGCCACGCCGCTCGCTCTGGTGGTCAGCGAGGTGGTCACCAACGCTTTGAAATATGCGTTTCCCGATGGGCGCGCCGGGACGATCCGGATCGGCTTCACGCAGAAGCCGAGCGGCGAGCCGCTCCTGACGATCGCCGACGACGGCGTCGGCTTCGATACGTCGCAGGCATCCAACGGCATGGGAAGCCGTCTGATCAAGGCCATGGTGATGCAACTCGGCGGAACGCAGCGCTACGTGCGCGACGGCGGCACGCGCTTCGAGGCGACGTTGTCGGCGCGCATCATGTTCCGCCCGCCGCCGGCGTCCCTCGACGAGCCGGCGCCTGCCGCCTCGCAGCCGGCCTGAGCTGGATCGCGCCGCGCGACCGTGCCACAATGACTTGATGATAGATGACGCGGATGCGGGCCAACGCCATGCCGATATCCGACGACCTGACCAAGCCCCGGGTGAAGACGAGGCCGAAGACCGAACGGCCCAAGCTTCACAAGGTCATTCTCGTCAACGACGACTTCACGCCGCGCGAGTTCGTCGTCTCCGTCCTGAAGGCCGAGTTCCATGTCGGCGAGGATCTCGCCTACAAGATCATGATCACGGCGCACCGCCGCGGCGTCTGCGTCGTCGCCGTGTTTCCCAAGGACGTCGCCGAAACCAAGGCCACCCGCGCGACCGATGCGGGCAAGGCCAAGGGCTATCCGCTGATGTTCACGACGGAGCCGGAGGAGTAGGGGCCCCTCATTCCCCCCTCGGGAAACGCTGCGCCTCCTCGAGCACGTTCAGATCCATGTGGTTGCGCATGTAGCGCTCGGAGGCGCGCTGCAGGGGCTGGTGGTCCCAGGGGTAGTAGGCCCCGTTGCGCAGCGCCTCGTAGACGATGTGGCGGCGCGCCTGGCTTGCGCGCACCTCGGCGTCGAAACGCGCAAGGTTCCAGCGGTCGAGGGCGGTCGCGGTCATGGCGGCCATGATCTGCTGGTGGTCGGCGCTGTGGGCGAGGTTGTTCAGCTCGCGCGGATCGGCCGCCAGGTCGAAGAGCTGCGGCTCGTCGGCGTCGCAGAGCACGAGCTTGTAGCGACCCTCTCGCAGGCCGACCATCGGCGCGACGGAGCCTTCCGCGGCATATTCCATGGGGACCGGGCCACGCTCCTGCGTTCCGGCCGTGACGCCGAGCAGGCTGTGGCCGTCGGTCCAGGGCTTGATCTCGCCGAGATCGATGCCGGCGAGTTCGGAGAGCGTCGGCAGCACGTCGAGGGTTGAGACCGGCGCCTCGACGCGGCCGGCGGCCATGCCGGGCGCGGCGATCATCAGCGGCACGCGCGCGGAGCCTTCGAAAAAGCTCATCTTGAACCACATGCCGCGCTCGCCGAGCATGTCGCCATGGTCGGAGAGGAAGACGACGATGGTGTCCTCCTCCTGGCGGGTCGTCTTGAGCACCTGCAGGATCTCGCCGATCTTCTCGTCGACATAGGAGATGTTGGCGAAATAGGCGCGGCGCGAGCGACGCACGTCCTCGTCGCCGATCGAGTAATTGGGATAGTCGCTGGCGATCATCAGGCGCTGCGAATGCGCGTCCTGCTCTTCGTAAGGGATCGGCGCGACGGTCGGCTCGAGTTCGGTGCAGTCCGCGTAAAGGTCCCAAAAGCGCTTGCGGGCGACGAAGGGATCGTGCGGGTGGGTGAAGGAAACGGTCAGGCACCACGGTCGTTCGTCGTGGCCGCGGGCGAGGTCGTAGAGCTTGCGGGTCGCGTGGTAGGCGACCTCGTCGTCATATTCGAGCTGGTTGGTGATCTCGGCGACGCCGGCGCCCTTGACCGAACCGAGATTGTGGTACCACCAGTCGATGCGCTCGCCGGGCTTCGTGTAGTCCGGCGTCCAGCCGAAATCGGCCGGGTAGATGTCCGTGGTCAGCCGCTCCTCGAAGCCGTGCAACTGGTCCGGCCCGACGAAGTGCATCTTGCCCGACAGGGCGGTCTGGTAGCCGGCGCGACGCAGATGGTGCGCGTAGGTGGGAATGTCGGAGGCGAATTCGGCCGCATTGTCGTAGACGCGGGTGCGCGACGGCAGCTGCCCGGACATGAAGGAAGCGCGGGCCGGCGCGCAGAGCGGGCTCGCGGTGTAGCTGTTGGCGAATCGGGCCGAGCGGGCGGCGAGCGCCTTCAGATTGGGCGCATGGAGGAACTCCGCCGGGCCGTCGGGGAAGAACGTCCCGTTCAGCTGGTCGACCATCAGGATGAGGATGTTGGGGCGGCGCGTCATGCTCTGCTCGATTGGGCTGGCGGCGAAAGGCCGGCACTATGAAGTGCCGAGACATGGTCCGGTGCGCCGAACGCGTCAAGTGGCGGCGCGGGCAAAGAATTCGTTCGGCAAGAAAGAACGCCGGCGGTGAAAAAGCCGGCGTTGTCATTTGCCGTGGTCAAGCTTCAATCGAGTTTGCCTATCCCTTCATCGAGGGCCCAAAGGGTCATGCCGGCGCTGCCCGCCCACGGCTGGACCTTCGTGTCGGCGATGGCCTGGATGACCGCACGGGCATCCACAGTGTTGAGCGCATAGGTCGATTTCGCGGCATCCAGCCGGACCTGGACGTTCGGATGGTCGTAGAGCGAAATGAGGATGCGGCGCTGATCATTGTCGCGCTGCTTTAGTTCATCGATGATGCGCGCCTTGCGATCATACAGTCGATTGAAAGCAGCGGTGCGAAACTCTTCTGCCGCGTCGCCTTGCGCGATGCTTAGCTCGATGAATGCTGCAACCAGCTCATCCGTCGACATGTTTTTGGCACGTTTTGTCATTGCTTCAACACTCCGTGGAGTTTGAATGCCCGTAAGCCGACTGCACGCTTCACCTCCCAGCGTTGACCGCGAAGGTACTCTCTTGGTGAAAGTCCTCCAAATTCGTCATTATTTCTCGCGTACCAACCAGTGATTTCCCAGTGACGATACGTCGGCACTGCAACCTTGTTCTCCCAAGATTCAATCTTGTCTTCCGGAAATCCATCCCGTCTCGCCGGCGTTTGCTCAGGGTCGAGGCGCGTGGATAAAGCGAGCTACATGCGTAGGCTCGGGCAGCGAAGTTTGCTTCCGATTTCAATTGATTAGGAATCTCGCGGTCAGGGTGGCCAGCAAATCGGCTCACACCAGGCGTCATGCCAGGAAATTGGCGGCAAATGTGCGAAGAATCGCGCTGACGACGGCCGGATTACCGGCCTTCGCGGTACCACATCGAGCCGAGCGCGAGCAGCAGCAGGCCGAGGCCGAAGAAGCCGCCGAAGAGCGGTACGCGGCTGACGGAGCGCAGCACGCTGTCGTCGGTCGTGCGCAGGCCGATCCAGTCGCTGCCCGACGCGTTGGCGCTGCCGCGGATGGGCACGATGCCAGGCAGGGAGACGCCGGTCAGCGAAGCGACGCGGCGCACCGAGCCGCCGGTCGCCTCTGCGGGCGCGCGCAGGACGTCCTCGGTCGAAATCGTGTCGGCGAATTCGGGCGCGTTGACCGGGCCGACATGGGCGAGCGCGGAGAGGTCTCCGTTGCCGACCTGATAGAGACCGATCTCGTCGACTTCCATCGAGCCGTTGAAGATGCCGGGCTGGGAGGAGGCGAGGGGGACCGTCATCGCCTGTCCGGAGGGCGAGATGACGGTGGCCGGACCTGGATCGTCGGACATCGTCTGGCGGATGACGTCGAGCGTCATGCCGCGACCGCTGGCGACCAGGCGCTCCTCCTCGAGCTCCGGCTCCTTCATCAGCCAGTGGGCGATGCGACGGTAAAGCTGCACGTGCGGCCCGCCACCCTCGAAGCCGCGCGCCCACAGCCAGCCCTGGTCGGACAGGAGCATGCCGACGCGGCCTTCGCCGCGGCGGTCCAGCAGCAGCAGCGGCCGGTCCTCGGGTCCCTTCATGACGACTTCGCCCTCGGGCGGCTCGACGCCGACGAGGCGGAACCAGCGGCTCCAGTGGGGCGGCTCGCTGGCCGAGCCGTCGAGGCCGCGCGTCACCGGGTGGCGCTGGCCGAGATCGGTCAGGCGCGGGTAGAAAGGCTCGTCGATGACCTGGCCGGACGGCATGCCGGGCAGCGCCGACATCAGCGGCGTGCGCGCGATAGACTGCTCGCCGGCATATTCCGGACCGGCGGCGATGAGCAGCGCGCCGCCCTTCTCCACATATTCGGCGATGTAGTCGTAATAGAGGATCGGCAGCACGTCGCGGTGCTGGTAGCGGTCGAAGATGATGAGGTCGAAGTCGTCGATCTTCTCGACGAACAGCTCGCGCGTCGGAAAGGCGATCAGCGACAACTCGTTGATGGGCGTGCCGTCCTGCTTCTCCGGCGGCCGCAGGATGGTGAAGTGCACGAGGTCGACGGAAGCGTCGGACTTCAAAAGATTGCGCCAGGTGCGCTCGCCGGCATGCGGCTCGCCGGAGACCAGCAGCACGCGCAAATTCTCGCGGATGCCGTCGACGATGGCGATGGCGCGGTTGTTGGTGTCCGTGATCTCGCCGTCCTCGGACGGAATGGACGCCTCGACGATGTTGCGGCCGGCGTTGGGGACCACGAGGTCGAGCAGCATGGCCTGCCCGATCGTCGCGCGTTCGGTGGAGACCGGCTCGCCGTTGACGGTGATGCGCACGTCGACCTGGCCGCGCTCGCCATTGGCGGAGATCACTCGATAGGTCATCTGCAGCGGCTTGCCGACGAGGCCGAAGCGCGGCGCGTTCTCGAAGCGGATGCGGCGGTCGCGCTCGCCTTCGTCGCCGGTGATCAGCGCATGCAGCGGCGCGTTGAGCGTCTCGGCACCGGCCGGCACGTCGTGGACCTGGCCGTCGGTGATCATGACCGCGCCGGCCACCCGCGAGGGCGGAACGTCGCGAAAGGCGCTGTCGAGCGAGTTGAAGAGCCGCGTCTCGGTGCGCTCCTCGGCGGCGTCCGCGCGGCCGGCCTCGACCACGCGGACCTCGAATTGCGGGAAGCGGGCAAGCCGCTCCTGCAGGCCGGCGAGGGCTGCGCTCGTCTCGGCCTGGCGGTCGCCGATGTCCTGGCTCTGACTGCGGTCGACGACCAGCGCGACGACGCTCTTCAGCGGCTCGCGCTCCTCGTCGAGCAGGACCGGGTTGACGAGGGCGGCAGCGAGGGCGGCGAGCGCGACCAGGCGCACCCATGCGCCGCGCTGGCGGAAGAACAGGCCGGCGAAGGCGAGCAGCGCGATCGGGACCAGGATGGCGATGAGCCAGAGCCAGGGCAGCAGCGGCTCGAAGGAGAGGGACCAGGTCATTGGGCGGGCCTCGCGCTAAGGCGGGAGAAGTCGAGACGGACTCCGCGGCTCTGAGCAGAGCCAAGGGTGCCCCCTCCACCGCTTTCGGCGGTCCCCCGTAAACGGGGGAGGACCTGGCCAGCGTCGGTGGCTCCTTTCCTCCCTTGCGAAGCGGGGGAGGGGGACCACGCGAAGCGTGGTGGAGGGGGCGGCATTGCGATGACCGCCATCACTGCCCCAGCCTCTCCAGCAGCACGGGGACGTGCACCTGGTCGGATTTGTAGTTGCCGGTCAGCATGTACATCATGATGTTGACGCCGGCGCGCAGCGCGTAGATGCGCTGCATGGGGTCGGAGGGCACGGTGGGCAGCATGAAGTTGCCCTGCGCGTCGACCGCCCAGGCGCCGGCGAGGTCGTTGGCGGTGATCATGATGGGCGTGACGCCGTCGCCGGTGCGCACCGGCCGGTTCTCGGTGTTCTCAGCCTCGAGCGAAGCCTCGACCCAGAGCGGGCTGCCGTCGAAGCGGCCGGGGAACTCCGGCAGGATGAAGAAGGATTTCGTCAGCACGTGGTCCGACGGCACAGGCTCGAGCGGCGGCACGTTGAGGTCGCCCAGAATGTCGCGCAGGCGTTGGGTCGCAGGGCTCGCCGAGCCGGCATCGATGCCGGTCGAATACTGGTCGCGCGTGTCGAACAGCACCGTTCCGCCGGCCTGCATGTAGGCGTCGACGCGGGCGATGGCGTCCTGCGAAGGCATCTCGGCATTGGCGTCGATCGGCCAGTAGATCAGCGGATAGAAGGACAGTTCGTCGGTGGCGAGGTCGACGCCGGCCGGCTCGCCGGGCTCCAGCGCGGTCTTTTCCACCAGGAAGCGGGACAGGCCGGTCATGCCGGCGCGGCTGATGGCGTCGACCGAGGAATCGCCGGTGACCACATAGGCGAGACGGGTGGTCGAGATCGCGGCCATCGCCTCATCGTCGCCAGGCTTGACGTCCTGGGCGCGCGCGGCGTCCGGGCCGAGTGCCAAGCCGAAGGCCACCAGCAGCGCGGCGGCCGTGGCAGCAGCGGCCCTGGCGCCCGCGCGGCGACGCCGCGAGAAGACGCCGCCCATCCAGAAGACGGCGAGCGTGTCGAGCACCATCAGGGCGAGCGCGATGGCCACGAGCGGGCCTTTCAGATCGCGCGATTCGTCCATGGCATAGCGCACGTCGGAGACCGGAGCGGAGACCGCGGGCCGGGCGATCGGGGTGAATGCGGTGTCTGCGGCAAGGAGATTGTGCGCGACGACGCCTTCCTCACTGCCATAGAGGCCGGGCGGGTTCTCGATGGTGACGGCGCTCGCATTGACGGCGAGCGGCCGTGCTTCGGGGGAGGGCGGCACGAGCTGGCCGTCGGCGGCGATCATGCGGTAAGGCGGCAGCGTGACGACCTGTCCTTCCGCCGTGGCGGTTGCCGCGCCCTGGTTGCGCGACAGCTGCACGATGCGGCGCAGCATCTCGACGAAGCTGCCCGAGATCGGCAGGTTCGACCATGTCGCCTCCGGCGTGACGTGGAAGAGCACGACCGTGCCACGCTCGCGCTGCGCGCCGGTGACGAGCGGCGTGCCGTCCGCGAGGTTCGCCCAGGTCCGCTCGACGATGTCGGAGGTCGGCTCGGCGAGGACCTGCCGCGTCACCGTGACCTCGGCCGGAGGCGCGAGGTCGGCGAAGGGGCCCGCTGGCGGAAAGTCCGAGACCGCCTGCGGTTCCGTCCAGGACAATGAGCCGCCCATGGAGCGTTCGCCGAGGCGCAGGCGTACCGGAAGCAGTTCCTCGTCATTGCCGGCGGCGGCGAGGCGCGAGCCGGCGAAGCGCACAAGCGTTCCGCCGTCATGCACCCAATCGACGAGCTCGGCGCGCGCCGCGTCGGGGATGGTGCCGACATCGGCCATGACGATCATCGCCGGGTTCTGCTCGAGGATCTGCGGGATCGCCTCGGCCAGATCCTGGCTGGAGGGTTCGACGAGGTCGGCGAAGGGCTGAAGCGCGCGCGTGATGTAGTAGAGCGGCGACAGAAGCGGCTGCGCCTGGTCGGCCTCGGCCTGCGACAGCAGCCCGACCCGCCGGCGCTTGGAGTTCTCATCGAGCACGCGCACGGCGGCCGCCTGCTGCTCGCCGTCGATGGCGACGGAGGAGAAGTCGTTGCGCAGCTCGAAAGGCACGGTCATTTCCCCGCTGCCCTGCGTCTCGCCGGCGCCGAAGCTGATGACGGCATCCGCGATGCGGCGGCCGCGGTCGTCGAAGGCGCCGGCCGTCACCTGGCGCGGGGCCGGATCGCCCGGGGCCCGGACGGCCGAAAGGGAGAAGCCCGAAACCTGGTTCTCGGTCGCACTCAGCCCGACCATGCCGAGGCGGTCCGGAACCGCCCAAAGCACGTTTTCCGGGTTGCCTCCGAACAAGGTGGCGAAGGCCTGCTCGTCGCCGGGCGCTTCAAGGCCGTCGGCAAGCACCGCGACCGACGCGCCCGGAAGCTGCTCCAGCGCGGCGGCGACGCGGGCGTAGACGGCGGGTCGGTCGACGGGGACCGGGCGCGGCTCGGCGACATTGAGCTTCTCCAGCGCGTCGGCGGCGTCGAAGGGTCCGATCTCGGCGTTGGGCAGTTCGGCGGTGAAGGCGAGCACGACGGGCGAGCCGACGGCGTTGGCGTCCGCGATCAGGCGCTCGGCGGTGGAGACGCGGCTCTCCCAATCGGTCGCGCTCGCCCAGCCATTGTCCATGACGATGGCGAGCGCGGAGCCGCCTGTCTCGAGCCGTTCGCGCGGATTCCAGATCGGCTCGGCCAGGGCCATGACGACAAGCGCAGCCATCAGAAGGCGCAGCAGCGTCAGCCACCACGGGCTCCGGTGCGGCGTCTCTTCCTTGCGCAAAACCCGCGCGAGTATCCGCAGCGGCGGGAAGACTTCCGTCTGCGGCTTGGGCGGCGTGAGCCGCAGCAGCCACCAGATGACGGGGAGCGCCAGCAGGCCCCACAGCACGGCGGGGGAGGCGAAGGTGAGCGGGAGCCAGCTCATGAGTGGGCTCCTGAGGTTAGGGTACGACTGCCTGGCGTCGGCGTCAGGGCGGCGAACCTAGTGACGCCGGCTGTCGGGGCGGTTTCGATGCCGAACGCCATCATGGCCTCACCCCGCCTTCCGTCGACATCGCCATGTGGACCCGCACGAGGGCGTCGGATGCGAGGCGGTCGGTGTGGTTGACGGTGTAGCTCCAGCCGAGGCGCTTGCACCAGCGCATCAGTTCCTCGCGCCGCGCGGAATAGGCGAGGCGGTAGTCGTCGCGGAGGGTTTCGGCCCGGCCGGCGGTCAGCTTCTCGCCGGTCTCGGGGTCGGAGAACTCGGTGCGCCCGGCATAGGGAAAGGCTTCCTCCGCCGGATCGGCGACCTCGATCAGGTGCGCGCGCACGCCGTGGCGCGCGAGGACGTCGAGCCAGGCCATGATCTCGTCCGCGGGGTCGAGGAAATCGCTGACCAGGATGATGTCGGAGAAGCGGCGGATGGTCGAGAGGTCCGGCCGGGCGGGCATGTCGGCGGCGTGGGAGAGCCTGGCCGCCAGCCTTTCGGCGCCGTTGCGGGCGGTGAAGGGGTCGGTGAGACCCGGCCAGGCGATGCGCTCGCCGCTGCGCGACAGGAGCTCCGCGAGCGCCAGCGTCAGCACCAGCGCGCGCGATTCCTTCGACACGGTGGCGCCGGCCGACTTGTAGAGCATGGAGGGCGAGGGATCGGCCCAGAGCCAGACGGTATGCGCCGCCTCCCATTCGCGGTCGCGCACATAGGTATGGTCGTCGCGGGCCGAGCGGCGCCAGTCGATGCGCGACATGGCATCGCCCTCGACGAAGGGGCGGAACTGCCAGAAATTCTCGCCGATGCCGCGCTTGCGGCGGCCATGCCAGCCGCTGATCACCGTGTTCACGATGCGCCGCGCCTCGACCAGCAGGTCGGGCACGAGGGAGGCGCGCACGCGACCGCGCGCCAGCGCGTCGCTGGTGGAAACGGGAGCGGTGGCTTCGCCGATGCGCGCCATCACGGATTCCCCGTGGCGGAGGGCGCCATCTTCAGCCCTGGGCCTTCACCAGACCGGCGATCACGTCGCGCACGCTGGTTCCCTCCGCCCGCGCGGCGAAGGTCAGCGCCATGCGGTGCTGGAGCACGGGCTCGGCGAGCGCGTGCACGTCGTCGATCGACGGGGCGAGGCGGCCGTCGTAGAGGGCGCGTGCGCGTGCGCAAAGGGTGAGGGCCTGCGAGGCGCGCGGCCCCGGGCCCCAGGCGACATGCCTGTCGGTCTCCGCATGGCCCTGGCCGGGCCGGGCCGACCGCACCAGCTTGAGGATCGCCTCGACGACGCTTTCGGGCACCGGCATGCGGCGGATCAGGGTCTGGATCTCCTTCAGGCGGACCGGATCGAGCACGTTCTCGGCCTTCGCTTCCTCGACGCCGGTCGTCTCGATGAGGATGCGGCGCTCGGCGTCGAGCTCGGGATAGAGGATGTCGATCTGCATCAGGAAGCGATCGAGCTGGGCTTCCGGCAGCGGATAGGTGCCTTCCTGCTCGAGCGGGTTCTGCGTGGCGAGCACGTGGAAGGGAGCAGGCAGGTCGTGGCGGGCGCCGGCGACGGTGACGTGGTACTCCTGCATCGACTGCAGCAGCGCCGACTGCGTGCGCGGGCTGGCGCGGTTGATCTCGTCGGCCATCAGCAGCTGCGCGAAGATCGGTCCGGGAATGAAGCGGAAGGAGCGCTTGCCGTGCTCGTCCTGCTCCATAACCTCCGAACCGATGATGTCGGAAGGCATGAGGTCGGGCGTGAACTGGATGCGGTTTGAGTTCAGGCCGAGCACGATGCCGAGCGTCTCGACGAGCTTGGTCTTGGCGAGGCCCGGTACGCCGACCAGCAGCGCATGGCCGCCGGCAAGGAGGGCGACCAGCGTGCGTTCGACCACGCTCTCCTGGCCGAAGATGACCTTGCCGACGCCCTGCCGGATGCGGGCGATGTCGGCCAGCGCCTTCTCGGCCTCGGCGACCATCTCCTGCTCGCTCAGCGGGGTCTGCTTGATCATGATGCTCATGCGGAACTCCTAGATATGTGTCCCGGACAGGACCTGTCCGGACTTCCCGAAGGACATGCCGGAAATTCCCGCGCCGCACCACTCGCGCCTTGGCGGCGACGTGATCAGAACTTAAATCACCCGGCCCGGCTGACAAGCGAAACAACAGTGACTATTTCGTGACCATGGCGGAACACGAAAAATCTATCGAAAGCGCCGATGGCAGGCGCCAGGGCGCCTTGACGGCGGCCGAGGACACTGCAGGCCTGTCGGCCCTGATTTCCCGCGCGAGCCGGGCGGGCAAGGGCCTGCCGCCGGTCGACAGATGGGAGCCAGACTTCTGCGGCGATCTCGACATGGAGATCAGGGCGGACGGAACCTGGTTCTACCTGGGCACGCCGATCGGCCGCATGCCGCTGGTCCAGCTCTTCTCCACCGTCCTGAGAAAGGACGCGGACGGCAAAACCTATCTCGTGACCCCGGTCGAGAAGGTGGGGATCCGGGTCGTCGACGCGCCATTCGTGGCGGTCGAGATGGACGTGTCGGGCGAGGGCGAGGCGCAGGTGATCACCTTGCGGACCAATGTGGGCGACGTTGTCGAGGTCGGTCCCGCGCACCCGCTGCGCTTCGTCGACGAGGAAGCCACGGGCGGGCTGAAGCCCTATGTCCTGGTGCGCGGACGCCTCGAGGCGCTGCTGGCGAGGCCGGTCATGTACGAGCTGGTCGCGCATGGCGAGGAGATCGACGTGGCCGGCGAAGCGATGTTCGCCGTGCGCTCGAAGGGCGCGGTGTTCCCGATCATGCCGGCCGACAGGCTGGAGCGGCTGAGCGCATGAGCAGCGTCATCGACGCACGGCCCTTCTCCGCGGAGGATTTCCGCATCCGCGCCCTGGTCGACCGAGGGCCGCACGAGAATTTCGACTATGGCGACCACAGCTTCAATCCCGGCCACCCTCGCGTGACCGGACCGCGTGCGCTGCGCGACGCGGCTGTGCTCATTCCCGTCGTCGACCATGGCGCGGAGGCGAGCGTCATCCTGACGAAGCGGGCCGAGACGCTGAGGAACCATACCGGGCAGGTCGCCTTTCCGGGCGGGCGGATAGACCCTTCCGACGTTTCGCCGGAAGCGGCGGCCCTGCGGGAGGCCGAGGAGGAGATCGGGCTGGACGCAGCGCATGTCGAGGTCATCGCGCGCATGCCCGACTACGTTTCCGGCAGCGGCTATCGCATCGCGCCGGTTCTTTCGATCGTGCGGCCTGGGTTTTCGCTGACGCTCAACCCGCACGAGGTGGACGCAGCCTTCGAGGTCCCCCTGCGCTTCCTGATGGATCCGACCAACCACATCCGCGAGAGCCGCGAGTTCGACAAGCAGCTCTGGACCTACTACGACATGCGCCATGGCGAACGGCGCATCTGGGGCGTGACCGCCGGGATCATCCGCACCCTCTACGAAAGGCTCTACGCATGAGCGGCGCAACGATCGCCGGAGCGGAATGGCTCGACTATGCCGGACTGAAACTGCTGCTCGAAGCGCTCAGGGCGGGCGGCGAAGAGGCGCGCATCGCCGGCGGCGCGGTGCGCAACGCGCTGCTGGGCGAGGCCGTGACGGACATCGACATCGCCACAACCACGGCGCCGGAAGAGACGATGCTGCGCGCCGGAGCCGCCGGCTTCAAGGTCGTGCCGACCGGCATCGAGCACGGTACCGTCACGGTGGTGGCCGACGGCAGGGGCTATGAGGTGACCACGCTGCGCGCCGACGTCGAAACCGACGGGCGGCGGGCGAAGGTCCTGTTCGGCCGCGACTGGAAGGCGGATGCCGAGCGGCGCGACTTCACGATCAATGCCCTCTATGCTGATGCCGACGGCACCGTCATCGACCTCGTCGGGGGACTGGCGGACATAGAGAGCCGGACCCTGCGCTTCATCGGCGATGCCGAGACCCGCATCCGGGAGGACTATCTGCGCATCCTGCGGTTCTTCCGCTTCTTCGCCTATTACGGCTCCGGCCGGCCGGATGCGGAGGGACTGAAGGCCTGCGCGCGTCTCAAAGACGGCATCGAGCGGCTGTCGGCCGAGCGGGTCTGGAAAGAGTTGAAGAAGCTGCTGTCCGCCTACGATCCGTCGCGCGCACTGCTCTGGATGCGGCAGGCCGGCGTGCTGAGCAAGGCTCTGCCGGAAAGCGAGAAGTGGGGCATCGACGCCATCCACGGGCTGATCGCGGCCGAGCACGATCTCGGCTGGGGCGCCGACGCTCTCTTGAGGCTGGAGGCGATGGTGCCCCCGGACGTCGGGCGGATGAAGGCGTTGGCCGAACGGCTGAAGCTCTCGAATGCCGAGGCGGAACGGCTGTCGGGCTGGGCACGGACGCCGCAGATCGGGCCCGCCGCGACCGAAAGCGAACTCGCCCGGAAGCTCTACCGGGCGGGCCAGGCGGCGATGACCGACCGGCTGAAGCTGTCGCTGGCATCCGCCAGGGCGCGCGCGGTGGCCGAGAACGCGGCGCTGGTCGAAGCCGGGGGATATGCGCGGCTGCTGAAATTCGCCGAGGGCTGGGAGGCGCCGCAGTTCCCCCTGAAAGGCACGCACCTGCAGGCCCTCGGCATGCAGGCCGGGCCCGAGATGGGCAAACTGCTGAAGCGGCTGGAAGAGGAGTGGATCGAGTCCGACTTCAGGCTCGACAGCGGCGCGCTGCTCGAACGCGCCGCAACCTATATCTCCGATAGCTGAAAAGCTTCAGAGCCGGCGATCAGGCGGCGCTACGGACCTTCTCGATGCGCGAGCGGATCGCTTCGATCATCGTCTCGCGGATCACGGTCTCGCCGTGCGTCTCGCGCATGTGCTGGGCGGCGCGGCGCATGATCTCGGCCTCTTCCTCGTGACGGGTATGCCAATCGCAGCCGGGGACCAGCGAGCCGCAGTAAAACTCCTTCATCACTTCCTCCTGTGCAACGTCCTGCTGTTGTTGCCGAGGCCGGGATGATAGCACGCAATGGCGGCGAAAGGGTGTTGGGTTCGCCGCCCGGCACCATCACCCTGCCTTCTATCCAAGATAGGCGACCGTGCCGCAGGCTCAAGGCCATTTGACGGTCGGGGGAAGGCTCGACAGGATCGAGGCGACGTTGCCGCCGGTCTTGAGCCCGAAGATCGTGCCGCGATCGTATAGCAGGTTGAACTCGGCGTAGCGGCCGCGGCGGACGAGTTGTTCCTCGCGGTCGGCTTCGGTCCACTGGTCGTTGAAGTTGCGCCGGACGAGCCGGTCGTAGATCGCGAGGAAGCTCTTTCCCGTGTCCTGAACGAAGGCGAAGTCGGCGTCCCAGCCGCCCTTCTCGTCGGGCGAGTGCTGCCAGTCGAAGAAGGTGCCGCCGATGCCGCGCGGCTCGTTGCGGTGGGGCAGGAAGAAGTACTCGTCGCACCAGGCCTTCAGGCGCGGATAGTCGGCGACCGCCGGATGGCGTTCGCAGCTTTCCCGCATGGCCGCGTGGAAGTCGACCGCATCGCGGTCCTCCTGCGTGCGGCGGCGATCCAGAACCGGCGTCAGGTCGGCGCCGCCGCCGAACCACCAGCGGGAGGTGACGACCATGCGGGTGTTCATGTGCACGGCCGGCACGTTGGGATTCCAGGGATGGACGATCAGGGAGATGCCGGAAGCCCAGAAGCGGGGGTCTTCCTCGGCGCCGGGGATCTGCTTGCGGAATTCGGGCGAGAACTCGCCATGCACTGTGGAGGTGTGCACGCCGGCCTTCTCGAAGACGCGCCCGTGCAGCACCGACATCGTGCCGCCGCCGCCCTTGCCTTCGTCCCGCAGCCAGGGGGTGCGCTCGAAACGGCCGGGTTCACGCTCCGAATGGGGACCGGAAACATCGTCCTCGATCGCCTCGAAGGCGGTGCAGATGTCATCGCGCAGGGATTCGAACCAGGCGCGCGCGCGCTCCTTGCGCTGCTCTATGTCTGCCGGCAGGCCGGCGGCTATTTCGCGGCGTTCCATGGGTCGCGTTTCCGATCTTTATGAAATGACTCGTATTTTTGGTGAGGACGCCTAATCTCTTCGGCGGAAGGGTCAAGGAGTTCGTGCATGCGTACCCCGGCAAGACCGCCTCTCGACGGCCTGAAGAAGAGGCTCGAACGCTCCCGCGCCGAACGCGAGCGCATGCCGCGCGACGGTTTCCTGCGCGAGACTTTCGTCCTGCCCAGGACCGACGCGCGCGACAAGGCCCGCGAATGGTTCGACCGCTGGCCCAAGCAGGCCTACTGGACCGAGATCGAAAGCTGGTTCGAGCGGCCCGGCGACGTGATCGAATTCACCATCCGCAGGCTGCCCGCGGCGGATTGAAGGCGTCGAGCCGATAGTAGCGTGCTCCGCGGGTGGAGTGTTGATTTGGATCAAGGGGATGTGAGGGCCGCCGTTCCTCCCCTGCGCAGCGGGGGGAGGAACCAGCTACTCCAACTGCCGCATCGCCTCTCCCGCCGCCATGGCGACTGACATGGCCAGGTTTAGGCTGCGGCCGCCGCCGGGCATGGGGATGGTGAGGCGCTCGTCGGCCGTCTCGTGGACATGGTCGGGGACGCCCGCCGATTCGCGGCCGAAGAGAAGCACGTCGCCGTCTCGGCAGGCGAAGGCGGTGTAGGGGAGGGCGGATTTGGTCGTGAAGAGGATGAGGCGGCGGGATTCGGCTAGCCGCCATTGCTCGAAGCGTTCGAAGTCGACGTGGCGGGTGAGCGCGGCCATTTCCAGATAGTCCATGCCGGCGCGTTTCAGGTTTCGGTCCGAAAGGTCGAAGCCCGCCGGCTCGATGATGTCGACGGCGACGCCGAGGCAGGCCGCCATGCGCAGGATCGTTCCCGTGTTGCCGGCGATGTCGGGCTGGTAAAGCGCGATGCGGAATTTTGCCAAGGCGTCCAGGTTTTCGTTGCAGGATGGCCACAGTTGGCAGGAGAGCGAACGCGGCCCGGCTTTCGTGGTGGTTTTCGCAGCGGAATGCGACTATAGCCCCGGCATTGTCAACTCGAACCAGCGGAGGCGGATATGGATTTCATGATGACCGTATGCACACGCCGCCCCGAGCTCCGGGGTTTCGCCTGAGGGCGGAATTCGGTTCGACGCTTCTTCCATAAGCCGATCGCGACTTCCGCCGGAAACCGGTCATTGGTCTCCATGGATTTTGCGATGTTACCACAGCCACAGCGCGTGCGGCGCGACCCGCACAATGATTTCTTCCACCACGGCGACGATCCCATCCGGCTCGACGAGGCGCGCCTGGATGCATGGGCGCTGGCGCTCGGCCAGCGTCGCGGCGGGGCCCGGCCGGGCTGGCCGGCCTATCGCTGGCTGCCCGACCCGGACTTCTCGCGTCCGATCTCGTCCGCGCACCGGCTCGATCGCATATCCGGCCTGATTTCGCGGCTGCTGCGCCGGGCAGAGCCGGCTGGCGCATCCGAAACCGCTGCTGGCGCAGTGGCCGACGATGCCGCGGCCCTCGGCGAATCCCGCCTGAAGGCCTATGTACGGTTGATCGAAACGGAAGCCTCCGCGAAGGCTGCACCGAGTGCGCCGGCAGGGAACCGCAAGCAGAGCCATGCCGCCTGATGGCGGCTGGCGCCCGTCCAAAGCAGGAAAGACCGTCCGATGTTCCGCTGGTTCGAAAGTCGTCTCGATCCGTTCCCGGCCGCAGAACCCGTCGAGCCGCCGAAGACGCTGGTCGCGTTCTGCCTCCACTACACAAGAGGCGCGTGGCCCTACATCGCCGCCGCCGGCCTGCTCGTGACCTGCATCGCGATCGCCGAGGTGTGGATGTTCGGCTTCCTCGGCTCGATCGTCGACTGGCTGTCGGTGCAGAACCGCGAGACCTTCCTGCAGACCGAGGGCTGGAAACTGGCGGGCATGGCCTTCGTGGTCCTGGTGCTGCTGCCGGGCATGGCGCTGCTGCAGTCGCTGTTCCACCAGCAGACGCTGATGGGCAACTATCCGATGCGCATCCGCTGGGACGTGCATCGCTACCTGCTCAAGCAGTCGATGACCTTCTATCAGGACGAGTTCGCCGGCCGCATCGCGACCAAGCTGATGCAGACGGCGCTCGCCGTGCGCGAATGCGTCATCAAGCTCATCGACGTCCTCAACTACGTCGTCGTGTACTTCCTGGGCATGCTGTTCATCGTCGGCTCGTCCGACTGGCGGCTCGCGGCGCCGCTCGTCGCCTGGCTGGGAGCCTATGTGCTTCTCCTGCGCTATTTCATCCCGCGGCTGGGCAAGGTCTCGGAGGAGCAGGCCGACGCCCGCTCGATGATGACCGGCCGCGTCGTCGACAGCTACACCAACATCCAGACCGTGAAGCTGTTCTCGCATGCGCGCCGCGAAGCCGGCTATGCGCGCGCGGGGATGAACGAGTTCCTGCAGACCGTCTATCGCTCGATGCGGCTGGTCACCGGCCTGTATGGCGGGCTCTATCTGATCAACTCGCTGCTGCTCTTCTCGGTCAGCGCGCTGTCGATCTGGCTCTGGATGGGAGATGCGGTGTCGATCGGCGCGGTCGCCGTGGTGATCGGGCTGGTGCTGCGGCTGTGGGGCATGTCGCAGTGGATCATGTGGGAGATGTCGGCGCTGTTCGAGAACATCGGCACGGTGCAGGACGGCATCAACTCGATCTCGCTGCCGCGGCTGGTCGAGGACAGGCCGGGCGCCAAGGACATCGTCGTCGACAAGGGCGGCATCGAGTACCGCGCGATCGGCTTCCACTACGGCAAGGGCAAGGGCGTCATCGAGAACCTGTCGCTGACGATCAGGCCGGGCGAGAAGGTCGGCATCGTCGGCCGCTCCGGCGCCGGCAAGTCGACGCTGGTGAACCTGCTGCTGCGGTTCTACGACCTGGAGAAGGGCACGATCCTGATCGACGGGCAGGACATCGGCACAGTGACGCAGGACAGCCTGCGCGCGCAGATCGGCATGGTGACGCAGGACACCTCGCTGCTGCACCGCTCCGTGCGCGAAAACATCCTGTACGGAAGGCCGGACGCCGGCGAGGAGCTGATGCTAGAGGCCGCGCGGCGTGCCGAGGCGGTCGGCTTCATCGCCAGCCTCACCGATCCGAAAGGCCGCAAAGGCTTCGACGCGCATGTGGGCGAGCGGGGCGTGAAGCTTTCGGGCGGCCAGCGCCAGCGCATCGCGATCGCGCGGGTCATGCTGAAGGACGCGCCGATCCTGATCCTCGACGAGGCGACCTCGGCGCTGGACTCGGAGGTCGAGGCGGCTATCCAGGAAAACCTCTACCGGCTGATGGAGGGCAAGACGGTCATCGCCATCGCACACAGGCTGTCGACGATCGCGGCGATGGACCGGCTGGTCGTCATGGACGGCGGACGGATCGTCGAGGAGGGCACGCACGACGCGCTGGTGGCGAAGGGCGGGCTCTACGCCCAGCTGTGGGCGCGGCAGTCCGGCGGGTTCCTGCTCGACGAGGGGGTGGAGCCAGCGATCGCGGAACCCAAGATGGCCGGGGACATTGCTGCGGAATGATTTCGGGTCTGCGCCAGGTCACACGATGCCGGCGGGAAGGGCGCCGCGCATGAGCGAGCGCGACTTCCGCGAGAAACTGTGGGGGCGGTTCGAGGGCGCGATCGACGCGTTCCAGGACACCGAGCGCGAGGTGCTGCCCGACACCGCGTGGCAGTTCATCCTCTATTTCGCCCGGCAGGCGAAGGGGCCCTTCCTGCTGCTCCTGATCGTGGGCGGGCTGGCCGGCGCGGTGGATGCGGCGCTCTACTGGTCGGTCGGATGGCTGATCGACCTGCTCGACCGCTCCAGCCCGCAGACGCTGTTCGCGGACCACTGGCCCGAACTCGTGGGCCTGCTGGCCCTGCTGCTTGTGGTGCGCACGGCGGTGATGATCGGCGCGGCGGTGGTCGAACAGCAGATCATCGTGCCGGGCTTCTATTCGATGGTGCGCTGGCAATCGTTCCGGCGCGTCATCGAGCAGCCCTATTCCTTCTACCAGAACGACTTCGCCGGCCGCATCGCCACCAAGATCATGCAGGGCGGCGAGGCGGTGGGCGACTTCATCGTCAACGTGCTGCAGACGCTGTGGTCGTTCCTGACCTTCATGGTGCTGGCGATCACCATCCTGTTCTCCGTCGATCCGCTTATGGGCGTGGTCGTCGCACTGTGGTTCCTGGGCTATGGCGGCATCATCTGGTTCCTGCTGCCGGAGATGCGGCGTGCCGGCCGGGCATCCGCGGACGAGCGCTCGGTCTTCAACGGGCGGCTGGTCGACGCCTTCACCAACATCATGTCGGTGAAGCTCTTCGACAGCGGCCGGCGCGAGCACGCCTATGTTCGCGACGGGCTGGAGAGCTACTTCGCCGCCATCGTGCGGCTCACCCGGGCGATAACGACGGTGCGGTCGGCCATCGCACTCCTCAACGGCGTCATGATGAGCACGGTCGCGGTGATCTGCGTCGTCACCTGGACCCGCGGCGGCATCTCGACCGGCGCGATTGCTGCCGCGCTCGGGCTGGTGTTCCGGCTCAACCAGATGTCGGGCTGGATGATGTTCAACATCAACGGGCTGGTGCGCAACTATGCGACCGTGCAGGACGCCACCCGCACCATCTCGGTGAGGCCGGCGATCCGAGACGCGGAGAACGCCAAGGTCATGCCGCGCGCCAAGGGCGACATCCGCTTCGAGGACGTGACCTTCCACTATGGCAAGGGCGAGGGCGTGATCGAGCACCTGGACCTGCACATCAGGCCAGGCGAAAGGGTGGCGCTGATCGGTCCCTCGGGTGCCGGCAAGACGACGGTCGTCAACCTGATCCTGCGCCTCTTCGACGTGGAGAGCGGCCGCATCCTGATCGACGGGCAGGACGTCCGTTCGGTGACGCAGGCATCGCTCAGGGCCCAGTTCGGTGTGGTCAGCCAGGACGCTGTGCTGATGCACCGGGCGATCAGCGACAACATCGCCTACGGCAAGGCCGGCGCGACGGCCTCGGAGATCGAGGACGCCGCCCGGCGCGCCTCCGCGCATGATTTCATCGTCGAGGTATCCGATCCGAAAGGGCGCAGGGGCTACGAGGCGCAGGTCGGCGAGCGCGGCGTCAAGCTGTCCGGCGGGCAGCGCCAGCGCATCGCGATCGCGCGCATGATGCTGAAGGATGCGCCGATCCTGATCCTCGACGAGGCGACCTCGGCGCTGGATTCCGAGGTCGAGGCGGCGATCCAGGAAAACCTGTTCAAGCTGATGGAAGGCAAGACCGTCATCGCCATCGCACACCGCCTGTCCACCATCGCGGCGCTCGACCGGCTCATCGTCCTCGACGAGGGGAGGATCGTCGAGGAGGGCACGCATGAGAGCCTGCTTGCGGCGGGCGGGCTCTATGCCCAATTGTGGAAGCGGCAGTCGGGCGGCTTTCTGGGCGACCGGCTGGCCGCCGAATAACGGAGGCGCGATCCTTGTCGCAACGCATGTCGTCCCAATATCCGGGACTGCCGGCAGACACAGGCCTCGACCTGCTCGGCCACGAAATCCTCGCGGAGAAAGCCGCGGCGCTCGGCAAGGCCGGCGAGAAGGCCCGCGTCGCGCTCGGGCGGCTCAGGGAGATCCCGCGCGATGCGGAAGACCGCGACGCGGCGCTGAAGGCGGCTGCCGATGCGGTGCATGCCTATTTCATCCAGCGCGAGCTCTGCGGCTTCCGCCGGCACGAGGCGGTGATACGCGAGTACGGGATTCCCGGCGCCGTCCTGGCGCGGCTGGGGGCGCGCTGAATGCGGGTCTCAGTCCCGCCAAAGATCCAGCAGCTTCACGCCGGTCGGCTCGAAATCCTTGGTGTTGCGTGTGACGACGGTGAGGTCGTGCACCAGCGCTGTAGCGGCGATATATGCATCGCGATCGGGTCGGCGGTCGGGCACATGCAGCGATGCACATTTGAGGGCCACCGCCGTGTCGATCGGAATGATCCTGCCGGCGAAGCTGGGCAGGACCTTCTCGTCGATCCAGGTGCGCAACATCAGTCCCTGCAGCCGGTCGCGCCGGAGGGTCTGCAGGGCGCCGGTCTCAAGTTCGAGGATCGATATGACGGTGCACCAAAGATGCTCCTGGGCCTGCGCGGCCGCCCATTCCGCCACCAGCGGCGAGGCGCGCTCCGGCCGCCGCAGCTCAGAGATGACATTCGTGTCGAGCAGGAACGTCATTCGAAATCGGGAATCTTCAGCGAGAAGCCGCTCATTCTGGGTGGCTCCCAATCGAAATCCGCTTCGGGCCGATCGTCCGCCAGCGCGTCCGCAAGGTTTTGCGGCTTTTCCTGCTCGTCCGACACAGGCTGCTTCAGCCGCTCATACTCTTCGAACGAGATCAGCACATGAGAAGGCTCGCCCCGATCCGTGATGAAGACCGGGCCATGCTTCGCGGCACGTTTCGCGCGCGCGGTGTCCTGGTTGAACTCGCGGCTCGAGAAGGTCACCGGCGGTCTTGCGGGCGGCTTGTGGGAAACATTCATGACGATGCCTCCAGAGCGATAATGTAGCTATGTTGCTACATGGCATTTCTGCTGTCAAATCAGCCGGTTTCGCGGCCTCCGCGACAATGTGCCCTGCCTCGCGCTGGCGTCTGGACAAAGCTGGCCTTCACGCCTAAACCAAACCTCGAAATGCCGGAGGAATCTCGCTAGCTCGTCGCCATGCGCAGACGGGCCGGCGCGCGTGAGCGAGGGGAAAGGCTCTGCCGGCGGTTCTGTGACGAAAGGACGGAGTCCCGTGAGCGCGACCGAAACCCACGAACCCACACGACGCGATTTCCTTTACGTCGCCACGGGCATGGCGGGCGCCGTGGGCGCCGCGGCGGTGGCCTGGCCCTTCATCGACCAGATGCGGCCGGACGCTTCCACCCTCGCCCTGGCCTCCGTGGAGGTCGACGTCGCGCAGGTGGAGCCCGGCATGTCGCTGACGGTCAAGTGGCGCGGCAAGCCCGTCTTCATCCGCAACCGCACGCCGGAGGAGATCGAGGCCGCCAAGGCGGTGCCGCTGGCGGACCTCAAGGATCCGATTGCGCGCAATGCGAACCTGCCGGCCGATGCGCCTGCCACCGACGCCGACCGCGCCGCCGGCGAGGGCAAGGAGAACTGGCTGGTGATGGTCGGCGTCTGCACCCATCTCGGCTGCGTGCCGCTAGGCCAGGCCGGCGATTTCGGCGGCTGGTTCTGCCCCTGCCACGGCTCCCACTACGACACGGCGGGGCGCATCCGGATCGGGCCGGCGCCCCAGAACATGGCCGTGCCGACCTTTGAATTCATATCCGATACCCGCGTCCGGATCGGCTGAGGGGATAGCTTCCAATGAGCGGTGGACACTCGACCTACAACCCCAAGTCCGGCATCGAGCGCTGGTTCGATTCCCGCATGCCGCTGCCGCGGCTCATGCATGACAGCTTCGTTTCCTATCCGGTTCCGCGCAACCTGAACTACGCCTACGCCTTTGGCGGCATCCTGTCGCTGATGCTCGGCGCGCAGATCCTGACCGGCGTGGTGCTCGCCATGCACTATGTCGCCGACACGGGCCTCGCCTTCCAGTCGGTCGAGAAGATCATGCGCGACGTGAATTCGGGCTGGCTGTTGCGCTACCTGCATTCCAACGGCGCATCGATGTTCTTCATCGCCGTCTATATCCATATCTTCCGCGGCCTCTACTACGGCTCCTACAAGGCGCCGCGCGAACTGCTCTGGATCCTCGGCTGCATCATCTACCTGCTGATGATGGCGACCGGCTTCATGGGCTACGTGCTTCCCTGGGGCCAGATGAGCTTCTGGGGCGCCACGGTCATCACCGGCTTCTTCACGGCGATCCCGCTGGTCGGCGAGTGGATCCAGCAGCTGCTGCTCGGCGGCTTCGCGGTGGACAACCCGACGCTCAACCGGTTCTTCGCGCTGCACTACCTGTTGCCCTTCATGATCGCGGGCGTCGTGATCCTGCACATCTGGGCGCTGCACGTGGTCGGCCAGACCAACCCGACCGGCATCGAGATCAAGTCGAAGACCGACACCGTCGCCTTCACGCCCTACGCGACCATCAAGGACGCGCTGGCGATGGTGCTGTTCCTGGTCATGTTCGCCTGGTTCGTGTTCTACATCCCGAACTATCTCGGCCATCCGGACAACTACATCGTCGCGGATTCGCTGAAGACGCCTGCCCACATCGTGCCGGAATGGTACTTCCTGCCGTTCTACGCGATCCTGCGCGCCATCACCTTCAACATCGGCCCGATCGACTCCAAGCTCGGCGGCGTGCTCGCCATGTTCGGCGCCATCGTGATGCTGTTCCTGGTGCCCTGGCTCGACACGTCGAAGGTGCGCTCGGCGGTCTACCGGCCGTGGTACAAGTTCTTCTTCTGGCTGTTCGCCGCCAACGCCATCTTCCTCGGCTGGCTGGGCTCCAAGCCGGCCGAGGGCTGGTACATCCCGGCCATGCAGGTATCGACGATCTTCTACTTCGCCTTCTTCCTGATCATCATGCCGCTGCTCGGGCTGATCGAGACGCCGCGCCGGCTGCCGAACTCGATCACCGAGGCGGTTCTCGAAAAGAACAAGGGCGGGGCAGGCCATCCCGCCGGCGCGGCCGCCGCGCCGGAAACCAAGGGCTGAGACGGAACGTGAGAGGGATAATTCCGATGAACAGGCTTCTCAGCGTTCTCGCCGCAGCCGGCCTCATTGTCGGCTGCGCGGCGGTGCCCGCAGTGGCGGCGGAGGAGTCGCATAGCGCGGCCGAGCCGACCCACTTCCCCATCCTGCCGCCGACCGAGGAGGACTGGTCCTTCGCCGGTCCGTTCGGGACCTATGACAGGGCGCAGCTGCAGCGTGGCCTGAAAGTGTACAAGGAGGTCTGCTCCTCCTGCCACTCGATGGACCTGGTGGCGTTCCGCACGCTCGAGGACCTCGGCTATTCCGAGGCGCAGGTGAAGGCTTTCGCCGCGGAATACACAGTGCAGGACGGACCCAACGCCGACGGCGAGATGTTCGAGCGGCCGGCCATCCCTTCGGACTATTTCCCTTCGCCGTTCCCCAACTCGGCAGCCGCCGCCGCGGCGAACAACGGCGCGGCGCCGCCGGACTTCTCGCTCATCGCCAAGGCGCGCGGCGTCACGCGCGGCTTCCCGACCTTCGTCTTCGACATCTTCACGCAATATGCGGAGAACGGACCCGATTATATTCACTCCCTGCTCACCGGCTACGACCATGAGCCGCCGGAGGGCATGGAGATCGCCGAGGGCACCTACTACAACCCCTATTTCATAGCGGGCAAATCGCTCGCCATGGCCAAGCCGCTTTCCGACGGGCAGGTGACCTATGACGATGGCGCGCCGCAGACGGTCGACCAGTATTCACGCGACGTCGCGGCCTTCCTGATGTGGGCGGCGGAGCCGCACCTGGAGGCCCGCAAGAAGACGGGCTTCAGCGTCATGGTGTTCCTGGTCCTGTTCGCCGGCCTCGTCTATGCGACCAAGCGCCGAGTCTGGTCGAACGTCGCGCACTGAGCGGGCTGGATTGACCGATGCGAAAAGGGCGCGACGAGCGCCCTTTTTCAGGTCTGGTCCGTGATCAGTTCGGATAGCCACTGCCGCATCGCGTCGGTATCGGAAGCAGCCAGCGTTCCTACCCTGCCGATGACGAGCTCGTGCGCGATGGTGAAGAACTTCGCCCTCACGAAGCAAGGCACATGCAAGCCCGCTGCCGCAGTCTTACTTAATGCGAGATCGCTGGGCCATTTCGTAATGCTGGCTGTTGTCACCATAGCCACCACGGAATGGCTGTGAGATTTGTTGAATCTGGAACCGGAGAGGACGACGGCTGGGCGCTGTTTCTTTCCCCTCTTCTCAGTGAAAGGGAACAGCATGAGGATCACGTCATATCGGTTGTAAGTCACCGAACGCCTCTTCATCCTCAGCCGAATACCATTCGTCGAAAGACGCATCGGCCAAGCGCAGCCAAGCGTCGTCTTCATCGTCGGGCCAGCGAACCACAATTTTTTCGCCGCGCCGAGCCTGGAGTCGTTTCCAAACCGTAGCCATCGCTCCAACGGGTTTGATGCCCTGCGTGGGCCGTCCGTCGGAGCCGGTGCGCATCTTTGCCCAGCTTCCAATAACACCGTCTACCGACAACCGAATCTTCTCATCGTCGCCGAGACCCAACACGGCATGATAGAGAGCTTCGTTGGATTTCAGATGCCTCGCCCAGATCACGTCATCCTTGATCTCGATCAGCATAGGAGCCTCCGTTCGTCATGCTGGAAGATAGGGGTGGGGCGGGGGCGGGGTCAACATGCCTACCTACGTCCGTTGTTTTCTATCGACTGCGAAAACCCTAAGAAGAATGGCAACTGGGGCCCAGACATGAAGTTCACTCTCGAAGACACGCTCGTCTCGTCGATCCGCACGATCCCGGACTATCCCAAGCCGGGCATCCTGTTTCGCGACATCACGACGCTGCTCGGCAATGCGCGCGCCTTTCGCCGCGCGATCGACGAGCTGGTGCAGCCCTATGCAGGGATGAAGGTCGACAAGATCGCCGGCATCGAGGCGCGCGGCTTCATCCTGGGCGGAGCGGTGGCGCACCAGCTTTCGGCAGGCTTCGTGCCGATCCGCAAGAAGGGCAAGCTGCCGCACGAGACGGTTCGCGTCGCCTACAGCCTGGAATACGGCATCGACGAGATGGAGATGCACAAGGACGCGATCAGTCCGGGCGAGAGGGTGATCCTCGTCGATGACCTGATCGCCACCGGCGGAACCGCAGGGGCTGCGGTGAAGCTGCTTTCGCAGATGGGCGCGAACCTGGTGGCGGCCTGCTTCGTCATCGATCTGCCCGATCTCGGCGGGCGCAAGAAGCTCGAGGAACTCGGCGTCGACGTTCGGACGCTGATCGCCTTCGAGGGGCATTGACGGTCGCAGTTCGGCATCCGGGCCGGCATGTTCGGATGCCGGTTTGCAGCTTGCCCGTTTAAGCGACCTTCACGAGCACCGCGCTTTCGAATTCGATGACCTTGTCTCCGGTCGAATCGAATCCTTCGGCCCGCACGGTCAGGACGCGCCAGCCAGGGCGTGAGGCCATCGGCCGGTGCGAAACCGCCGTCCTGCTGTAGCTGACCGTTTCGCCGGCATAGACCGGCTTCAGCCACTTCATGTCCGTGATGCCGGGGGAGGGGCCGAACTCCGGCGCCGGCCCGGGCCCCGGCCACGGCTTCACGGGGGTGGCGAGATTGCGCTTCATCCAGGTCGCCGCCGTCTGCCAGCCCGAGGCGCATAGGGCGCCGAACAGGCTTTTCTTCGCCTCCTCCCCGTCGACGTGGAAGGGCTGCGGATCGTATTTGCGCGCGAAGGCCCTGATGCTCTCGGCGTCGAACGTGTGGGAGCCGAGCGGCACCGTCACGCCGATCTCGAAATAGTCGTCGAGGGAAGCCGTCATCGAACCGCTTCCCGTTTCAGGAACATGATGCTGTTCTCGAGTTCGAGGACGACGTCACGGTGCTGATTGAGCAATTCCGTCCGCATGGCCACGAAGCCGATGGTCGGCCGCGACTGCGAGACGCGCTTCGACAGCACGGTCGTCGTGCCGGTCAGTGTGTCTCCGGCCAGCACCGGACGCTTCCAGCGGATCCGGTCAACCCCCGGCGCACCCTGCGATGTCGAGTCCAGTATGAAGGCATCCGCCATCAGCCGCATGTAGATCGCGCAGGTATGCCAGCCCGACGCCGACAACCCGCCGAGGATGCTCGCTCGCCCGGCTGCCTCGTCGAGGTGCATAGGCTGCGGATCGAACTCGGAGGCGAATTCGATGATCTCTTGCGCCGATACGTATTTCGGCCCGAGTTCGAAGCTGTCGCCTTCGGAGAAGTCCTCGAAGGCCCAGGTCTCACCGCTCATGTCCGCCCCCCGTTGACCCATTCCTCCCATCAGCGCTGATATGCGATCGCTGGCTCAGAGCCAACCCTTGCGGCGGAAGAACCAGAAAGGCAGCACGGCGAACAGCACCATGAGCCCGAGCGCGAAGGGGTAGCCGTACACCCATTTCAGTTCGGGCATCACTTCGAAGTTCATGCCGTAGATCGAGGCGACCAGCGTCGGCGGAAGGAAGACCACAGCCGCCACCGAGAAGATCTTGATGATGCCGTTCTGCTCGATGTTGATCATTCCGAGGGTGGCGTCGAGCAGGAAGGTGATCTTCTGCGTCTGGAACGACGCGTGATCGGTGAGCGAAGCGACGTCGCGGGCGATTGTCTTGACCCGTGCCCGCACGGCCTTGTCGTCGCCGACGGCATTGGCGAGGAAGCCAGACAGCCGCTGCAGCGTCAGCAGGCTGTCCTGGATCTTGGCGACGAGATCCTCCTTGCTGCCGATGCGCGTGAGGATCAGCTTGAAGTTGCGGTCGCGCTTGGATGCCTTCTTCTCGGTCGAATCGAAGATGTCGTGGGAAATCTCCACCACCTCGCGGCTGGCCCGTTCGAGCACATCGGCCAGGCGGTCAACAATGGCTTCAAGCAGGGAAACCAGGATCGTCTCGCCGCTGGTGCAGCCGGTGTCGGCCTTTTCCGCCCGCATCGGAAAGGTCTCGAAAACGCGCGGGTTGTGATAGCGGACCGTGACGAGCCGCCGGCCTTCCAGGACGAACGTCACCGGCTGCATCTCCGGGCGGTCGTTGTCGGCCTGGGCCGGCACGGTGGCCGTCATCACATAGGCGCCGTTCTCGGCATAGAGGCGGGATGAGACCTCGATCTCCTCCATCTCCTCGCGGGTCGGGATCTCGATGTTCAGCCATGCCTCGACGGCGGCCTCCTCCTCCTTCGTTGGGTGGAAGAGGTCAGCCCAGATGATCTCCGCGCCGCCGGGCGCATGGAAGTCGACGGGAACGAGGCGGCCCTTGTCAGCGACGAAGGCTCTGATCATCGCCGGTCTCCGTTGATCCGCCGGGAAGGGCACGCGGGGCGAGCGCCAGCGGCTTAGCGCCCGGCCGATTCTGCGTCAAGCTGGGCCGAGCCGCGGCGCGTCAGGTGTTGAACTTGAACAGCATCACGTCGCCGTCCTGGACGACGTACTCCTTGCCTTCGTCGCGCGCCTTGCCGGCCTCCTTGGCGGCGACTTCCCCGCCGAGCGTGACAAAGTCGTTGTAGGCGATCGTCTGGGCGCGAATGAAGCCGCGTTCGAAATCCGTATGGATGACGCCGGCAGCCTGCGGCGCCTTCATGCCCTTGGAGATCGTCCAGGCGCGCGTCTCCTTGGGGCCGGCGGTGAAATAGGTGATGAGGTCGAGCAGCTCGTAGCCGGCCCGGATCAGCTTATCCAGGCCGGGTTCTTCCAGGCCCATGGAGGCGAGGAACTCGAGTTCCTCGTCATCGGGCAGCTGGGCCACCTCGGCCTCGATGGCGGCCGAGATGACGACCGTGCGCGCACCCTGCGCCTCGGCCATCTTCTCCACGGCGGCCGTGTGCTCGTTGCCGGTCGCGGCGTCGTTTTCGGCCACGTTGCAGACATAAAGCACGGGATTGGCCGTCAGCAGGTTCAGCCCCTGCAGGATGCGGAGGTCCTCCGCGGCGATGTCCTTCAACATGACCCGCGCCGGCTTGCCGTCCTGCAGCAGCGCGAGCGCCTTTTCCATGACGGGCAGAACGGTCAGCGATTCCTTGTCCTTGGCCTGCGCGCGCTTGCGGACGTTGACGATGCGCCGCTCCAGGCTTTCGAGGTCGGAGAGCATCAGCTCGGTCTCGACCGTCTCGGCATCGGCGACGGGATCGATCCGTCCCTCGACATGGGTGATGTCGTCATCCTCGAAGCAGCGCAGCACGTGCACGATGGCATCGACCTCGCGGATGTTGGCGAGGAACTGGTTGCCGAGCCCTTCGCCCTTGGACGCGCCGCGCACGAGGCCGGCGATGTCGACGAAGGAGATGCGGGTCGGGATGATCTCCTTGGACTTCGCGATCTCCGCGATCTTCTTGAGGCGAGGATCGGGAACAGCGACCTCGCCGGTGTTCGGCTCGATCGTGCAGAACGGATAGTTCGCCGCCTGCGCGGCGGCGGTGCGCGTCAACGCATTGAAAAGCGTCGACTTGCCGACGTTGGGCAGCCCAACGATGCCGCATTTGAAACCCATGATCGTGACCCTAGTGGAGCGGTGTTTGCGGAGGGCTATGCAGGAAGGGATTGACCAGCGTCAACCCACGGACGGAGTGGCCGTGCTGCATATCCTCGGTGAGGAAATATCTGCATTGCAGTTCGATGGCCGAGGCGAGCAGCAGACAGTCCCACCACGCATAGTTATGCTCGAAGCGCAGAAGCCGCGCGGCGGCGACGGTTTCCCGGTTCAAGGCATCGGTTCCGAAATGGGCATAGCCGTCTATCGTCGAGAAAACGGCTTCAGGACGCCAACCGCTGCGCTTGATAAGCACATTGGTGACCTCGTTGAGGACCTGAAGATTGGTTACGCCGGTTCCGGACCGCAACAGGTGCCGCAGCCATTCAGCTGCGCGCCCGGATTTGTCGGAGTCCTCTTCCGCGGCGTATAGCAGGACGTTGCTGTCGATGAACGTCCTAGCGTTCATTGCGCTCTTCGGAGGTTGGCATGCGTCCGTCGCGCATTACGCTCCATTTGGGGCCGCTTAGGATGCGCTCCAGCGCTTCCATCTGTTCGCTGCGGGACACCGGCGTGCGTTCGGGCGGCTTTCGGATGCCGGCTTCGACAAGCTCGGCAACGAAGCGCGAGACGCTTTTGCCAGCTTTCGCGGCTTCGACGCGGACCTCGCGCAGGACTTCCTCTTCCATCGAGATGGTCACGTTCTTCATAGCAGGCACCTATCACGAAAACACGAACTTCGTGTTTTCGTGATATACGGACTGGGCCTCAGCAATTCAAGCGGGAGCCCTCACCCCTTGCCGAACAGCTTCTTCAGCATCGCGGCCATGGGGCCGGTCTCGGGTACCTTCACGTTAGGCTGCTGCGGGCGGGCCTGTCGGATGTGGCTCTGGGCCTTCTTCGGCCCGGCGACGTTCTGCGCCTTCGGCGGCGGGCGGTCATCGTCGCCGGTCGGCGGCAGCCTGTCACGAAGTTGGACGGTGACCTTGTTCATGAAGCTGTTGTCGTCGCCTTCGACCAGCATGCCGGCGTTTGCGGCCATGGCGTCGAGCAGGACGTCCAGCCATTCGCGGTCGGACCTGGAGAAATCTCCGAGGACATGGCCGTGCACCATCTCCTTCACACCCGGATGGCCGATGCCGATGCGGACGCGGCGGTAATCCTTGCCGATATGCTGGTCGAGCGAGCGGATTCCGTTGTGGCCGCCGGAGCCGCCGGCGGTCTTGACGCGCACCTTGCCGGCCGGCAGGTCGATTTCGTCGTAGAAGACGGTGACGGCAGACGGGTCGAGCTTGTAGAAGCGCAGGGCTTCGCCGACCGACTGGCCGGAATTGTTCATAAAGGTCTGCGGCCTGATCAGCAGGACTTTCTCGCCGCCGATCTTTCCTTCGGCGACCTCGGCCTGGAACTTCTTGGTCCAGGGCGAAAAGGAATGGCGGCGGGCAATCGCGTCCGCCGCCATGAAGCCGACATTGTGCCGGTTATTCGCGTATTTCGCCCCCGGATTCCCGAGACCTGCAAAAAGCAGCATGAATTCGGATCTCCGGGGCGGGTCTTACTTCTCTTCGGACGTGCCTTCCGCAGCCGGAGCGGCTTCTTCCGTCTCGCTGGCCTCGGACTTCATCGCGGAAGATCCGGCAATGGTGGCGATGGTGAAGTCGCGGTCGGCGATGACCGGACGCACGCCTTCCGGCAGGGACACGGCCGAGATGTGGATCGAGTCGCCGATCTCGGTGCCGGTCAGGTCGATAGTGATGGCGTCCGGAATCGCGTTGGCCGGGCAGTGGAATTCCACCTCGTGGCGCACAATGTTCAACACGCCGCCACGCTTGATGCCGGGCGACTTCTCTTCATTGACGAAGTGCACGGGCACCTGGACGTTCACTTCCGTGTTCTTCCCGACGCGCAGGAAGTCGACATGCAGCGGGCTGTCGCTGACGGGGTCGAGCTGGAAGTCCTTCGGCAGCACCTGGATCTTCTTGCCGCCGACGTCGATCGTGGCGACCGTCGTCAGGAATCCGCCGCCGTGGATCTTGTAGTAGATGTCCTTCCAGGACAGGGCGATCGCCAGGGGAGGCTGCTTGTCGCCGTAGATGACTGCTGGTATCTGGCCATTGCGGCGAACTGCACGGGCGGACCCCTTACCGACCTGTTCGCGCGCCTCGGCCTTGAGCTCGTAAGTATCGTGGCTCATGGCTTTCCTTTCGCGTTGCTGGAGCATCTTCGGCCGTCGGCTGAGCGATCGTCCGAAAATGTCGAAAGCCGCGAAATTGCGCATGATCTGATCCGAAAACCGGATTCCACTTTTCGGGATCATGCGAGCCGCGGCCCTCAACCGCGTTGCCTCCAAGGGTGTCTACGCGGGTGCCGGTCCTATAGCGGAAGGCTGAATGGCGTGCAAGCCGCGCCGGGGCAACGATCTGGCTGCCCCGCGGAGCGGCCGTGGCCGATGCGACGAGCCTGTTGGGCCTATAGGACAGCGGCATCCGACTGTCGATCCTGCGTGCCGAATGCTCGACTACCTACCCGTCCAACTCTCGCCCGTCGAAGTGGCCATCATGGTCGCCACGGCGTTCGTCGCGGGGTGCGCGCGCGGCTTTTCCGGGTTCGGCGGCGCGCTGATCTTCGTGCCGGTGGCGAGTTCGATCGTCGAGCCTAGGCTCGCGGTGCCCCTGCTGCTGATCGTGGATCTCGTCCTCACGCCGGGGCTCGTCCCGAACGCGTGGCGCAAGGCGGACCGGGGCGACGTCGGCATGATGGCCGCGGGCGCGTTCGTCGGGGTGCCGCTCGGCACATACCTGCTGACGCATGTGGACGGCGTCACGATCCGCTGGGCCATCGCCGGCATCGTGGTCTGCCTGCTCGCACTGCTGATGTCGGGCTGGCGCTACCACGGCAAGCCCCATGCAGGCGTCACCCTGAGCGTCGGCATGACGTCCGGGCTCTTCACCGGCGCCGCCCAGGTCGGCGGGCCGCCCGTCGTCGCCTACTGGCTGGGAAGCGCGCTGGCGCCGCAGACCGTCCGCGCCAACATCGTGCTCTATTTCGCGATCTCGAGCGTGCTCTCAGTGACGAGCTACCTCGTTGCCGGGCTTATCACCGCCGCAAGCATGATGCTGTCGCTGACGATAGGCCCGGCTTTCGCCGCCGGCCTGTTCGCCGGCGCCCGGCTCTTCAACCGTTCCAACGAATTGACGTTCCGGCGGGCCTGCTACGTGCTGATCGCCTGCGCTGCGATCATCGGCCTGCCGGCGCTCGACGGCGTGCTGCGTTAGCCAGTCGCTTGCACGGACGGCTAGTCGAACAGGCTGGATACCGATTCCTCGGTCGCGGTGCGCGAGATCGCCTCGCCGATGAGGTCGGCGATGGAGACGACGCGGATATTGGGCGCGGCGTCCACGCCGGAGGTCGGCTGGATGGAATCGGTGATGACCAGTTCCTGGAGCTTCGAGCCGGCGATGCGCGCGATCGCGCCTCCGGACAGAACGCCGTGGGTGATGTAGGCGGTGACGCTGGTCGCGCCATTGGCTAGGAGGGCGTCTGCCGCGTTGCAGAGCGTGCCGCCGGAATCGACGATGTCGTCGATCAGCAGGCAGTCCTTGCCGTGCACCTCGCCGATGATGTTCATCACCTCGGACTCGCCCGGCCGCTCGCGCCGCTTGTCGACGATGGCGAGTTGGGCATCGATGCGCTTGGCAAGCGCGCGGGCGCGCACCACGCCGCCGACGTCGGGCGACACCACCATGACGTTGTTGAGCTGCTTGTATTTCGCCTTCACGTCGCGCGACATGACCGGCACGGAGAACAGATTGTCGGTCGGGATGTCGAAGAAGCCCTGGATCTGGCCGGCGTGCAGGTCCAGCGTGAGCACGCGGTTGGCGCCGGCGCGGGCGATCATGTTGGCGACGAGCTTGGCCGAGATCGGCGTACGACCAGACGCGCGGCGGTCCTGGCGGGCATAGCCGAAATAGGGGATCACCGCCGTGATGCGCCGGGCCGACGAGCGCATGAAGGCGTCGATCATGATCAGCAGTTCCATCAGGTGGTCGTTCGTCGGAAAAGACGTCGACTGGAGGATGAAGACGTCCTCGCCACGCACATTTTCCTGGATCTCGACGAAGATCTCCTGATCGGCGAACCGCCTGACGCTCGCCTTGCCGATCGGAATGTTCAGGTAGCGGGCCACGCCCTCGGCGAGGACCCGGTTGGAATTGCCCGCAAAAAGTTTCATGAAGCGTCTCGGCAGCGTCGCCTGGATTTGATCGGGCTTTTAGCGGCAAGCGCCGTCAATGCAAGCGCCGGCCGTGAATTAATGCAAAGAATCGGTTCCCGAGCGCCTAGCCCGGTCTAGCGGCGAGCCATGCGATGAGCTGGTCGATGGTGGTATCGGCGATGGCCTGCATCGTCGCCGGCGGCACCGCGGCCCAGCCTTCGCCGCCGCCTGCCGGCGCCTTCTGCTGGCCGTTGATTCGATGAAGGCGATTGCCGGCGCCGTCGTAGACGTCCCAGACATAGATGACGGTCGTCTGGCCACCCTCCGTCAGGATCGAGAAATACCCTTTGAGCACATGCGTGGTCGCCGGGTCGGCGCTGCCGGCCAGCGTGATTCCCCGGGACCTCGCACGCTGCGCCAGCCGCTCCGTCAGCGGCGTCGCCGTCTCAACCGTGGCGCCGACGATGGGATCGAAGCGCAGGCGGGTGCGTGCCGCAACGGAGGCGGTAAGGGCCGGCGACGCTTGTCCGGCGGCGGACTGGCCCGGTCCCGCCGGCGTTTCGGCTTGAAGGACGCCAGGCGCAGGTGGGGAGGCCGCGATCGCCGATGGTTCAAGGACGTCTTTCGTATTCGAACACGCGCCCGCGGCGAGCGCGGCGAGCATCGACGCGGCCAACAATGGCAGGCGCTTCATGCCGTCGGACTCCCTCAACGCAACACTCGTCTGGCAACAGCGAGCGCCATCGTCACTTCACGATCAAGTCGAGATCATGGCGGGAGAGGGCGCGCGGCTGCGAATCGGTGGTCAGATAGGTGCGTCCCAGCGTCATGGCCGTTTCGGTCTCGGAATCCATGATGATCATGTGGGCGAACAGGGTCATGTTCGGCGCGATCGGCTCGGGATTGCCCTGGTAGAACATCGGCATGTCCATCCAGGAAGGCGTGAAGCGGGCGCCCAGCGAGTAGCCGCAGGCATTCAGGCGGTGCTTGGTCAGGCCGTGCGCTTCCATCGTCTTGGCATGCGCGTCGAAAACGTCGCCGAACGTATTTCCGGGCGTCATCGCCTTCTCGACCGCGACCAGCGCGTTTCGTGCCGCCTCGAACAGTTCCAGATGGCGTTTCGAAGGCTTGCCGGTGAGCACGGTCCGCATCATCGCGGCATGATAGTGATGGAAGACGCCGGCCCATTCGAGCGTGAGCTGATCGTTCTTGCCGAGCTTGCGCCGCCCGGCCTTGTAGCGGCAGAGCAGGGCGTCCGGCCCCGATCCGATGATGAACTCGTTGCCGGGATAGTCGCCGCCGCCGGCAAGAATCGTTCCCTGCATGGCAGCCAGGATCGCGGCTTCGTCGCCGCCCTGCTTGATGAGGGGAAGGGCAGCGTCGAGCGCGTCGTCAGCAAGCGAGGCGGCCTTCTCCGCCTTGGCGATCTCGGCCGGGCTCTTGAACAGCCGCAGGCGGCCGACGATTCCCGATGCGTCGGCGATCTGGCCGAAGGTCTGCAACTGCTCGTCTAAGCGGCGGCCATTGTAGGCGGTCAGTCCGTGCGTGTCGTATTCGACGCCGATGCGCTTGCCGAGCAGGTCGAGGTCGTTGAGCAGGTTGCGCAGGTCGACTGCGGGATTGGCGCCCTCGCGGTCGGTCCACACCACGATGTTCTCCAGGATGGAGGTATGGCGCGCCTGGCGCAGGTCGGCCGAACGCGTGAGCAGGACCATCGAGCCGTCGGACTTCACCACCAGGGACTGGAAGAAGCAGAAGCCGAATGTGTCGTAGCCGGTCAGCCAGTACATGCTTTCCTGTGCGAAAAGCAGCACCGCGTCGAGCTTCTTGTCCGCCATCTCGATCAGCAGGCGGTCGCGGCGGGCGTCGAATTCCGAACGCTCGAAATGAAGGGCCATCAGATATGCTCCAGGGCAATCGCCGAAATGTGCCGGCCATAGTCCGCTTCGGAGCGATGCGTGGCGCGGCGGTATGAAAAGAAGAGGCCCTCCTCCGCGTAGGTGCAGCGGTAGAGGGCGTCGGCGCGAACGCCGGCGGCGGCCAGACGGTCCACGGTATAGCGGTTCAGGTCGAACATCGCGTGACCCAGCCGCGAGGACGGCGCGAAATAGCGCTCGTTGTCGGGACGAGCCTCGGTTAAACGCTGGATGAATTCGGGGCCGACCTCGTAGTTCGCGACGCTGATCGAGGGGCCGAGCACGGCGACGATGTTCCCGCGGCGGGCGCCCAGGCCTTCCATGGCGGACACGGTGTTTTCGAGGACGCCGGTGAAGGCGCCCTTCCAACCGGCATGGGCGGCGCCGACGACCCGCGCCTGGGGGTCGGCGAACAGGACGGGTCCGCAATCGGCCGACGATGCGCCGACTGCGATGCCCGGCCGGTCCGTTACGATCGCGTCGGCCTTTGGCCGCTCGCCGGCGAAGGGTTCCCGCGCCACGACCACGTCCGGTGAATGGATTTGGTAGGCGGTGAGGAGGCGGTCGGGAGCGACGCCCATCCAGTCGGCGATTCGGCGGCGATTTTCATGCACCAGCGCCGGGTCATCGGCAGAACCCGTGCCGGTGTTCAGGCTGCCGTAGATGCCGGTCGATACGCCGCCCGCGCGCGTGAAATAGCCATGCCTGATGCCCGCCGAGGCGAGTTCATTGAGCGCAGGGGAGCGCAGCGGTTCCGGTCCGTTGAGATTATGCATCGCCGCCTTTGCGTCGTTCTTCGACCTTGTTCAACTCCGCTTGCGAGCCGACCGGTGCTTGCGCCGGTATCGCTCGGCCCGGGACTTCGATGCAGAGCGAAGCACCCGCGGAACGGCGCGGGAGAGTGGGGCAGGGGCAGGGTCAAGTCAACTCGCGCCGGGGAAGGGCGCAAGCGTGATCCCCTCGGGCATCATCGCGAGCACCTTGAACAGGTCTCCCATCTGGTCGGGGCCGGCAAGGCGCTCGACATCGGCGGTGATGCGCCGGCGCCGGTCGTCGTCTGCGCGCTCGCCAAGCCGACCTGCGCGCTCGAGCAATCCCATGGCGATGAGAAAGTCGCCCTGCGTCATCGTGCGGGCGGCGAGGCCGCGGGAACGGACGGCGGCGGCGAGCGCCGAAAAATCGACGTGGGATGTCAGGTCGGCCTGGCCGGGGCGGGCGAGCACGTCTTCGCTGCGGTGATTCCCGACGGCCTGGAAGGTATCGCCGAAGCCGGGGTCGAGATGCCCGTAGTCGAAGAACAGTCCGGCGCCGCCTCGCAAAGCGATCCGCTCCGCCAGTGTCGCGGCAAGCGCCTCGCGGGCCGGCGCAATCTCGAGAATCGCCCCGTCCGGCGCGGCGGCGGCTTCCGGCGGCAGTTCGCGCGGGGAAAGAGTCGCCGCCCCGATGCCGAACCGGAGACCGCCGTCGCCAAGACCGATGGCGCGTTCGAGCCAGCGGCCCTGCTGCTTGACGAACTGCCGGAAGGGCAGGGCATCGAAGATCTCGTTGCCGACGATGAACAGCGGCTGGTCGGGTAGCGTGTCGGGCGAGGCGTGCCAGCTGAACGGGAGCGCCGTCTCGCCGAGCGTCCGGCGCTGGATGTCGGCGAGCCGCGGGCTCGCCTCGACCAGAGCGAAACCGGCGCTCCCGGCAAGGTCGGGCGCGATGCGCGCGATCGTGCGCGCCATGTCCTTCATCAGCGTGCCGCGTCCGGGACCGATCTCGGCGATCGTCACGGGTCGGGGGCGGCCGCTCGCCTGCCAAGCCTGGACGAGCCAGACGGCGACGAGCTCGCCGAACATCTGGCTGATCTCCGGCGCGGTGACGAAGTCGCCGGCTGTGCCGAACGGCTCGCGCGTGGTGTAGTAGCCGTCGTCCGGGTCGAGCAGGCAGATCGTCATGTATTCGGCGACCGAGATCGGTCCAGTGGCCTGGATCAGCGCCGCGATCTTGTCGCCAAGGCGGTTCATGCCGCAGCCGAACGCGCCACCTGCGATCTTGCCCGGTTCATTGCCCACAGGCCGAAGAGCACCATGGGCGCCGACAGAACCATGCCCATCGTCAGCCAGCCGCCGGCAAGATAGCCGAGCTGGACGTCGGGTTCGCGGAAGAACTCGACGAAGATGCGCGAGAGCCCGTAACCCGCCAGGAACGCACCGGACACGAAGCCCGGATTCTTCAGCTTCAGGAAGGTGTGCGTCAGGAGCCTCAGAACGCAGAAGAGGACGAGACCCTCGAGCGCGGCCTCGTAGAGCTGGCTCGGATGCCGGGGCTCCGGACCGCCGGTCGGGAAGACGAAGGCCCAGGGCACGTCGGTCGGCCTGCCCCAAAGCTCGGCGTTGATGAAGTTGGTCAGGCGGACGAGACCGAGGCCGACGGGAACTCCCGGCGAGATGACGTCGAACATGGTCCAGATGCCGATGCCGCGCGAGCGCGCGAACAGGATCATGGCCAGCGTGACGCCGGCAAAGCCGCCGTGGAACGACATGCCGCCCTGCCAGACCGCGAAGATGTCGAGCGGATTGGCGAGGTAGCGCTGGAGATCGTAGAACAGGATGTAGCCGACGCGTCCGCCCAGCACGACGCCGATCGCGGCCCAGACGAGGAAATCGTCGATGTCGGTCGGCTTCATGGGGGTGACGCCCGCCGGCCAGAGGCGCGGATTGCTGACGAGCCGCTTGGAATACCACCAGCCGAACAGGATGCCGACGACGTAGCCGAGGCCGTACCAGTGGATCGCGAACGGGCCGATCTGGACGATGATCGGATCGATGTCGGGGAAGGGCAGCACCGCCAGAGGCAGCATCAGGGTGTCGATCACGGCAGGGCTCCGGCGGCGGGCGGAAAATCGGCCGGACCATGCTGCAGCGAGTGGGCAGGGTCAAGGCGGCGAAGTTCGCAGGGAAGCGAGCTGGGTCAGTCTTTCGAGAAGAGGATCGATTGATAGTCCATGGCGCCGTGCAGGATATGCACGATTTCGACGTCGTCGTCGACGACCCGGTAGAAAATGAGATACCGACCGTAAACCCGGCGCCTGATCCCGGACTCGCCATGGTCCGGAAGAAGCGGATAGCTGTACGCCATGTCTTTCAGTTCATGGCACCGGTCGTAGATCTACTCGACGAAGCTCTGGGCTCGCTTCCTGCTGTCCTTGAGAATGGTAGAGCCGATATGAAACAGGTCCAACCACGCTGCTTCCGTGATCACGACCTTCTTGGCTAGCGACCGGCCTTGGGCAGGTCGAGCTTCTCCCGAAGCCGGTTGAAGGCCTCGTCAAGGGGCGTCACCCGCCCGGCCTCCGCATCCGCCAGCCCGCGCGGGCGAGGGCGGCATCCAGCGCCTCGAGGCGCTTCTCGCGCTCCTGAACCAGGCGCACGCCTTCGCGCAGCACCTCGCTCTTGGAGTTGTAGCGGCCCTTGGTGACGAGTTCGCTGACATAGTCTTCGAGGTAGTTGCCGAGATCGGCGCTGATGGGCATGACGGGATCTCCTGCGCTTGACTGTACAATAACTATTATTGGTCGCCGGGAATTGCAATGACGCGCAGGCCGCGAGCGCGGGCGCGGCTTGCAATCGGGGAGCCGCCCCACTAGGTCAGATGAAGGCCCCAGGAGATCGTGCCATGTCGAACGGACCGAACCGCATTCTCGATGATTTCGCCAAGCTGCTCACTGACGCCGCCGGCGCGGCGCAGGGGGTCCGGCGGGAAGTCGAGACGGCGTTCAGGGCGCAGGCCGAGAAGATCCTGAATTCCATGGACGTGGTGCAGCGGGAGGAGTTCGAGGCCGCCCGCGAAATGGCCGTGAAGGCGCGCGCGGAGAACAAGGCCCTGACCGCCCGACTTGAAGCGCTCGAGGCCAAAATCGCCGGCATGAGTGGTCCAGCATCGGCCGCAGACGCTGCGGCACCCGCTTCCGGCCCACGCGCGAAAAAATAATTCGCGCAACTTTTCCACAAAGCATCGGCGCAAAAAGCGATTGTTCCTGAATCGCTTACCCGGCTTGCATGACTCTTCGTGACAATCGGCTTTCCACACCTCTGATGGCCTCCGCCCAAAAAGGGGCTGTTCACGCGACTCTGCATCAATACACTGAATTTGTTGCATGATTCGGAACCGGGTCGTGCGCCGGAGAATGGGGTCCGGCAGAGGGGTCCGTTGCGTTCGAAGTCCTGGCTGCCTGAGTTCGAGAGAAATTGTCCGTCGTGTGTGCCTCTGGTCCAGTGCCCGGGCGCGCCCGCAGTGACAGGAATCGTGGAATGGAACTGATCGAACTTGAGGTGGCTCGCGAAATCCATCCCGTGGATGTGATCGAGCAGGTTGCGCACAGCAACGACTGGGCTTTCGAGCGCACCGGGGACGACGAGATCTCGATCTCCGTCGCCGGAAGCTGGACCGACTACCATGTCTCCTTCTCGTGGATGGAAGACTTCGAGGCGCTGCACCTCGCCTGCGCCTTCGACATCAAGGTGCCGGAGACGCGCGCGCTGGAGATCATGCGCCTCCTGTCGCTGATCAACGAGCAGATGCTGTTCGGCCATTTCGATCTCTGGGAGCAGGAGGGCGCGATCATGTTCCGCCAATCGCTGCTGCTGGCCGGCGGTGCCGAGCCCACCAGCGCCCAGGTCGAGGTCCTGCTGTCCTCGGCGCTCGAAGCCTGCGAATGCTACTTCCAGTCGTTCCAGTTCGTCGTCTGGTCGGGCACCTCCGCGAAGGACGCGCTGTCCAGCGTGCTGTTCGAGACGCACGGCACCGCCTGATCCATGAGCCGTGCCGAGAGGAAGCCGGAGATCACCTTCGCGGATTTCGACCGTGTCGACATCCGCGCCGGCACGATCGTCGAGGCAGAGCCCTTTCCGCAGGCGCGGAAGCCGGCCTTCAAGCTGAAGATCGATTTCGGCGCGCCGATCGGCGTCAAGAAGTCGTCGGCGCAGATCACGAAATACTATTCGCCGGAGACGCTGGTCGGCCGGCAGGTCTTCGCGGTGGTGAACTTCCCGCCGCGCCAGATCGGCCCGTTCATGTCGGAAGTGCTCACGCTAGGCTTTCCGGACGAGGAGGGCGACGTGGTGCTGGGCGCGATCGAGCGCCGGGTGCCGAACGGCGGGCGGCTTTTCTAGGCCGCCAGCGAGGCACGCGCGGCCCGCACATTGTCAATGTACATCTCGGCGCAGGCCTTCCAGGTGTAGCGCATGGCGCGCTCGCGGGCCGCATCCCTGTCGACGTCCAGTGCAGTCAGCGCCGCCAGCTTGAGGTCTTCGGAGACGACGCCCCCGAAACCGTCGCCGACGATGTCGATCGGGCCGGTGACGGGGAAGCCGGCGACAGGCGTGCCGCTCGCCAGCGCCTCGATGATGACGTTGCCGAACGTGTCCGTGCGGCTCGGGAAGACGAAGACGTCGGCCGAAGCGTAGATGCGCGCCAGCTCGTTGTTGGGGCGGTGACCGAGGAAGTGGGCGTCGGGATATCTGGCCTTCAGGCGCTCGAACTCGGGACCCTCGCCGACGACGACCTTGCTGCCGGGGAGGTCGAGATCAAGGAAGGCGGGCAGGTTCTTCTCGACCGCGACACGCCCGACGCACAGGAATATCGGCCGCGGGAAGTCGAGTTCGCCGCGCTTGCCGGGGTTGAAGTGCTCGACGTCCACGCCGCGTGTCCAGGGCTGCAGCTTGTCGAAGCCGCGTGCTTCGAGATCGCGCGCCATCGAGGGCGTCGCCACCATCGTGCCCTGGCCGGAATTGTGGAAATCCCTCAGCCAGCGATAGGTCCAGTCCTCGGGGATCGGCAGCCGGGCGGTCACATATTCGGGGAACCGCGTGTGATAGCTCGTCGTAAAAGGCTGTTTGCGGGCGAGGCAGAAGCGCCTGGCCATCAGGCCGAGAGGTCCCTCGGTGACGATGTGCACATGGTCGGCCCGGCTTTCCTCGATCAGCCTGTGCACGCGGCCCGGCGTGGTCAGCGCCAGCCTTATGTCCGGATAGGTGGGCATTGGCAGGGTGCGGAAGAGATTGGGCGTGAGGAACCTGGTCTCGACGCCGAAGGTCTTCAGCGTCTCGGTCAGCCGCTCGAGCGTGTGAACCACCCCGTTGACCTGAGGCCGCCAGGCGTCGGTCACCATCAGGATGCGCCGGGGGCCATCCCAGCGGGTGGCGGCAAGCCGGTCGCTGGCCTTCTCGAACGAGGCGGTGTCGGCGCTGATGGGCGCACTGATTCTGGCGTGGCGCATGGTGCGCCTTTGAACATCGTTTCATGACACCCGCGTGAAGCGCGGTCAGGCGGGCACGCGCACCACCGCCCTCAGTCCGCCCATGGGGCTATCGTCCAGCGTGATGTCGCCGCCGTGGCCGCGCGCGATGTCGCGGGCGATCGAAAGACCGAGCCCGGTCCCGCTCGAATCCAGGTTGCGCGCCTCGTCGAGGCGGACGAACGGCTTGAACACCTCGTCCCGGCTCTCGGCCGCGATGCCGGGGCCGTCGTCGTCGATGACGATCGTCAGCCAGCCCTTGGTGTGGGTCGCCTCGACGCGCACGCTCCTGGCGTAGCGCAGGGCGTTGCCGATGACGTTGGCGAGCAGCCTCGAGAAAGCGTTCGGCCTGACATGGATCATCGGGTCGCCCGACAGCGACGTGATCAGGGCCCGGTCCTTCAGCTCCGCCTCGCGGGCGACGTCCTCGAAGTAGCCGGCGAGGTCGAAACGGCCGGCGTCCTCCTCGGCCGCGCCGCGCGCGAATTCGAGATAGCCTTCCAGCATCGACTGCATGTCGTCTATGTCGCGGTTCAGCGCCTTCATGTCCGGCTTCGAACCCGACAGGGCGAGCTGCAGCTTGAAGCGGGTGAGGATGGTGCGCAGATCGTGGCTGACGCCCGACAACATAGCCGTCCGCTGCTCGATCTGGCGCTCGATGCGTTCGCGCATCTTGATGAAGGCGAAGCCGGCGCGGCGGACCTCCTCGGCGCCCCTGGGCCGGAAGTCCGGCGGCATCGGCCGGCCCTTGCCGAAGCTCTCAGCCGCTTCGGCCAGCTTCAGGATGGGCCTGATCTGGTTGCGCAGGAAGGGGATCGCGATCATCAGCAGCACGAGCGACGTGCCGACCATCCAGACGAGGAAGATGTGCGTGTTGGACGCATAGGCCAGATTGCGGCGGACGAAGGCCCGCAGCACCTTGTCCTCCAGCTGGATGCGCACCTCCAGCACGCGCGAATCGCCGACGACGTCGATCCAGAAGGGGCGGCTGATCTGCTTGGTGATCTCGGCGGACAGGATCTGGTCGAGGATCGAGAAGAACGGCTTGCGGCCGGGCGGGGGCAGGGGGTCCGGCGGCAGGATGTCGATCTTCATCGACAGCCGCTCCTGGGCGATCCTGATGACGTTGGAATAGTCGTCGTCGTTCGGATAGGTCTCGATCATGTCGATGATCGCGGCGAGGTCGCGCGTGGTGGCCTGCGACAGCCGCTGCGTCACCGTCTGCCAGTGGCGCTCCATGAAGACCAGCGTCACGACCGACTGCAGCAGGATCATGGGGGTGATGACGATCAGCAGCGAGCGGGCATAGAGCCGCTTGGGCATGTAGATGCCGACCAGGCGCCAGAACCTGTTCCAATGCGACGAGACGAAGCGGAAGCCTTTCGCGACAGGCTCGGGAGCATAGGCGGCCGCGCGCTTGCGCAGCCTCTTCAGGCCGGACGAAACGGCGCGGGACCCGCGCGTCAGCCGGAACGGCCGGCGGGCACCTTCACGCTTTTCCCGAATCTCCACTTCCGTCGTCGCCATCGGACATCCACACGCGGGCGGCAGGCCACCGCCTCTCCACTTATTCTAGGGGACGGGCCGCCATTCGGGAACCGCCTCGTCGTCCATCTGCGGAAAGGCGTGGGATGCCTGCCTTTCGCCGCAACCGCGCTGATGCGTTCCGGACCGAAATATGCGCAAATGGCGGCGGATTTTCCTCTAGCCATGTGCGTGCATGCCGACGCTGTTCAGCCAGGACTTGGTCAGCATCTATCCCCTGCTCAGCATCGTCCTGACATTGGCGGTGATGGCCAGGATCGTGCTCAGGCCGAACCGCGTGCCCGCTTCGCGCGTCGCCTGGCTTGTGGTCGTCGGCGCGCTGCCGGTTGTCGGCATCGTCGCCTACGTGCTGCTCGGGGAGGTGCGCATCGGACGCCGGCGGATGGCGCGGCTGCGCGATGCGCTCGGGCGCATACCGCGCTATGCCGAAGGCGGCGACGGCCTCCTCCCCGAGCGCTACCGCAACCTGTTCAGGCTCGGCCAGTCGATCAGCGGATTCAGTCCGATCGGCGGCAACCGGGCCCGGCTGATGGACGATTCCAACGCGGCGATCGATGCCATGGTGGCGGACATCGACGCCGCGAAGGACCATGTCCACCTGCTCTTCTACATCTGGCTCGCGGACAACAACGGCTGCAAGATGATCGATGCGGTGAAGCGCGCGGCGTCGCGCGGCGTCATCTGCCGGGTGATGGTCGACGACATCGGCTCTCGCTCGCTTGTCCGGTCGCCGCATTGGCGGACGATGCGGGAGGCCGGCGTGAAGCTGGCGAGCGGGCTGGCTGTCGGCAATCCGCTGCTGCGGATGCTGTCGAGCCGCATCGATCTTCGCAACCACCGCAAGATCGTCGTCATAGACGGCCGGATAACCTATTGCGGCAGCCAGAACTGTGCCGACCCGGAGTTCAGGGTGAAGCCGCGCTACGCCCCCTGGGTCGACGCCATGGTGCGCTTCGAGGGACCGATCGCGTACCAGAACCAGCTGCTCTTCGCGGGCGACTGGATGGCCGGCGTGCGGGAGGATCTCGGTGAACTGCTGGCGCCGCCGGCTGCCCCGGACGATGCGGCCGCGATGCCCGCCCAGGTGATCGGCACCGGACCGACCGTCCGCTTCTCGGCCATGCAGGAGGTGTTCGAGGCGCTGCTGTACACGGCGCGGCGGGAGGTCATCATCACGACGCCCTACTACATTCCCGACGATTCCCTGCAGATCGCGCTCTGCGCTTCGGCCTATCGGGGCGTGGACACGACCATCGTCTTTCCCGCGCGCAACGATTCATGGATCGTCGGCTGGGCGAGCCGCAGCTATTACGCCGATCTCCTGGCGGCGGGGGTGAAGATCCATGAATATGTCGGCGGGCTGCTGCACACCAAATCGCTCACCGTCGACGGCGAACTGCTGCTGATCGGCTCTGCCAACATGGATCGCCGCAGCCTGGAGCTCAATTACGAGAACAACATCCTCGTCCATGACGCCGAGCTTACGAGCGCCATGCGCACCCGGCAGCTCTCCTATGTCGTGCAGTCCCGCGAGGTCACGCGCCTGGAAGTCGAGCGCTGGTCCTTGCCGCGCAGGCTGCTGAACAACACGGTCGCAATCCTCGGCCCGCTGTTCTAGCAGATGGACTCTCATCAGGGGGACCCAGCATCCGCATGCTCGGTTCGGCATCCGTTAGCACCTGTTGATATTGCCGCCTTGTCGCGGCATTGTCTCATTGCTGCCTGAGAGGGTCCGCAATGAGGCGCGTCTTGGCATTCGCTGCGATGGCCGGCGCCGGCCTGCTGGCCGGGGCGGCATTCTGGATCGTCGCTCCCGCACAGATTCCGCAGCACGCGATCCACTCGTCTGTCACGCGCACCCCCGAGCTGATCGACAAGGCCTGGGAGCTGCCAGTCGCCGCCGCTTACGGTCCCGACATCACCTGGCAATCGAACGGCTCGCGCTGCGGCCCGGCCAGCGTCGCCAACGCCTTGCGCTCCCTGGGCGAAGAAGAGACGACCGAAGCCGCAGTGCTGGACGGGACCGGCATGTGCTGGACCGGCTATTGCATCATGGGGCTTACCCTGGACGAACTCGCCCAAGTCGCCCAAACGCATACCGAACGGAAAGTCTCAGTCCTCCGGGACCTGTCCGCCGAGGAGTTCCGCGAGCACATGAGCCGGGTCAACGATCCTGGCCGCCGCTATATCGTCAACTTCACGCGTCAGGCGATTTTCGGCGCCGGCGCAGGCCATCATTCGCCGCTGGGCGGATACCTCGAGGCGGAGGACCTGATCTTGGTCCTCGACGTGAACGAGGCTTTCAAGCCTTGGCTGATCGAGCGCGAGCGCCTGTTCTCGGCTGTGGACACAGTCGATGGCGAGAGCGGCGAGAAGCGCGGCTTGCTTCTGATCGAGTAAGCCCTGCCGCCCCGCGAATGGCACTGACGAGAGGCTTCCGATCACGCGCTACTTGCGTCGGGGCTACAGGTTTTGGCCTTGCGACAGCTGCCGAACGGTCACTCCACGCTCAGCCGATAGCCGATGCCGCGCACGGTCTGCAGCCAGACCGGGTTCGACGGATCGCGCTCGATCTTGCGGCGCAGCCTGTTGATCTGCACGTCGATGGTGCGCTCGCCGACGTCAGCCTCGCCCGCGACCAGTTCATGACGCGGTATGGTTTCGCCGGCGCGGCTGGCGAAGATGGCGAGGATTTCCTGCTCGCGGTCGGTGAGCTTCAGCAGTTCGCCGCCGCGCTTGAGCTCCCTGCGGGCGATCTGGAAGGTATAGGGGCCGAAAACCAGCTGCTCGACCTTCGGCGTCGTCGCCGGACCGCCACGCCGCAGGATGTTGTTGATGCGCAGGATGAGTTCGCGCGGGTCGAAGGGCTTCGGCAGATAGTCGTCGGCACCGGCCTCGAGCCCGGCGATGCGGCTGTCCGTCTCCGACAGGGCCGTCAGCATGAGGATAGGCACGGTCTTCTGCTCGCGCAGCGACCGGGTGAGGTCGACGCCGCTCTCGCCGGGCATCATGACGTCGACGATGAGGAGATCGAAATCGAGCCCCTCCAGCTTGCGGCGCGCCTCGGCGGCATTGCCGGCGACCGACACCCGGAAGCCGTTCTCTGAGAGATACTGCTTCAGCAGGTTGCGGATGCGGGTGTCGTCGTCGATGACGAGCAGATGCGGAGCATCGTCGCCGGGAACGGACGGGTCGGTGTTCCTGTCACTTGTCTCCATGATCTCTTCCCGCTGTTTTTGCTGCGCCGCTGGAAGGCAGATTGTCGACCTGCGCCCTCAGTTCCGGATTGACCATCGCCTTGAGGAAGCGCTCGACTGCCGTCCGGTCTTCGGAACTAGCGCCGTCCAGCGCATTACGAATGCGGTGCGTCTGTGGCGTGGCCAAGGCGAGAGCCAGTGCGCGGCCCTTGGCCGTCGGGTAAAGTTCGCGCTGGCGGCGGTCGCGGGGACCCTGGACCTGGATGATGTGGCCGGTGTCGATCAGCTGCTTCAGCACGCGCGCGAGGCTCTGCTTGGTGATCTGAAGCACGTCGAGCAGTTCCGCCACGGTCAGGCCCGGCATGCGGTTGACGAAGTGCAGCACGCGGTGATGCGCCCGCCCGAACCCGTAGTCCGTCAGGATCTGGTCAGGATCGGAGGTGAAATCCCGATAGGCGAAAAAGAACAGCTCGATGATGGCAAGATCGATGCCGTCGTCGCTGGTTATGGCTGTCCGGATCGGTTTGGCGGCGTCGCCCTTTGCCGTCATGCTTTCGATGCTCTCCAAAAATACGTCAGCACCATTGACATATTTTCTGTCCGTTGGTAATTTTCTGCAAGCTTTTCGGCTGATTGCGAACGAAAAGGCAAGGGGCTCCGCTTTTTGCGGAACTTCGTGATTTTGTCTTCCGGCTTCCAATTCGCCAAGGTTTGGCCTCGCATAGATATTATTGCCCGGCGGAAATCGACAGATCAACAAGAGAGTGGGCGCCGGCCCACGGGAGGTTGCCCCAATGACCGTTTCCTTCGACAAACTTGATGGTTTCATCTGGATGAACGGCGAGTTCGTCCCGTGGGCGGACGCCAAGATCCACGTGCTGACCCATGGCCTCCATTATGCCAGCGCCGTGTTCGAGGGCGAGCGCGCCTATGGCGGGGAAATCTTCAAGCTCACCGAGCACACCGAGCGGCTGCACGAATCCGCGCGCATCCTCGGCTTCAAGATTCCGTACAGCGTCGAGGAGATCGACGACGCCTGCCGGACGCTGCTCGAGAAGCAGGGCTTCAAGGACGCCTATGTCCGGCCGATCGCCTGGCGCGGCAGCGAGCAGATGGGCGTGTCGGCGCAGAACAACCGCATCAATTGCGCGATCGCCATCTGGCAGTGGCCGAGCTATTTCGACCCGGCGCAGAAGCTGAAGGGCATCCGCCTCGACATCGCCGAGTACCGCCGGCCCGATCCGATGACGGCGCCGTCGCGGGCCAAGGCTGCCGGCCTCTACATGATCTGTACGATCTCCAAGCATGCTGCCGAGGCGAAGGGCTATGCCGATGCGCTGATGTACGACTGGCGCGGCCAGGTCGCGGAGGCCACCGGCGCCAACGTCTTCTTCGTCAAGGACGGCAAGATCCACACGCCTTCGGCGGATTGCTTCCTCAACGGCATCACGCGCCGGACCGTGATCGATCTCGCCAAGCGCCGCGGCATCGAGGTGATCGAGCGGGCGATCATGCCCGAGGAGATGGAAGGCTTCGAGCAGTGCTTCCTGACCGGCACGGCGGCCGAAGTGACGCCGGTCGCAGAGATCGGCCCGTACAAGTTCACGGTCGGAAAGATCGCCGAGACGCTTATGCACGACTATTCGGCCGAAGTGCAGCCGAAGCGGGCGATCGCCGCCGAATAGGCTTTCTCTCCATCCGCTGACGACGACGGGCGGCCGGCAAGGCCGCCCTTTGCTTTTCGCCCGGGACTGGACCGTCGGGGCGAGGGCGCCTAGATCGGGTGCTCAACAGAGAAAAGGATCCGCCATGGGTCAGCTCAACGCAGGGATCGTGCCCGTAACGCCCTTCCAGCAGAACTGCACGATCCTGTTCGACATGGACAGCAAGGCAGGGGTCGTCGTCGACCCGGGCGGCGACGTGGACCGCATCCTCGATGCGCTGGACGGGAACGGGATCAAGGTCGAGGCGATCTGGCTGACGCATGGCCACATCGACCATGCCGGCGGCGCGATGGAGCTCAAGGAAGCGCTGGGCGTCGAGATCCTGGGACCGCACGAGGACGACCGGCCGCTGCTCGACAATCTCGAAACCCAGGCGAAAAGCTTCGGCGTCGGCGGCGCGGTGCGCAATTGCACGCCCGACCGCTTCCTGGCCGAGGGCGACAGGGTTTCGTTCTCCGGCCACGAATTCGAGGTGCTGCATTGTCCCGGCCATGCGCCGGGCCATGTCGTCTTCTACAATCGCGCCGCACAGTTCGCCCATGTCGGCGATGTCCTGTTCCGCGGCTCGATCGGGCGCACCGACCTGCCCGGCGGAAACCATGCGGCACTGATCCGTTCGATCAAGGAGAAGCTGCTGCCGCTCGGCGACGAGATCGGCTTCATCTGCGGCCACGGACCGGGCGGCCGCTTCGGGGAAGAGCGCCGCTCCAATCCCTTCCTGACCGGCGAATAAAAGGCGCGGCCGTAGCCGCGCCTCGGGCTCAAGCCTCTAAGGCCGCTCAGTTCGCGACGCAGAAGTGCTCGCGGCCGTCATAGCCCATATAGGTGCCAGACTGCGGATCGAAGCTGCGGTAGCGGTCGGAGCAGTATTCGTACCAGCCGCGGCTCCACGGCTCGAAGGAGCCGCGATAGTAGACGGTTTCGGGATATTCGCGGATCGGGCGAGGCTGCGGCCTGCGATAGTAGTTGTCGTAGACCGGGGCGGGTTCGTTCTGCGCCGCAAGCCCGACGACAAGGGCGCCGGCGGCAAGCCCCAGGATCCCGGCTGCCGCGAGGTCGCCGGCGTCCGAGTGGCGTCCGTGCCCGCCGTGACGATGCCAATGGCGGTCGCCGGCGCTGGCGGTGGGCAGGGATGCAAGGGTGGTGGCGGCGACGCCAAGTGAAAGCACGGCGGTCTTGAACAGGCGGTTCATCTGTCTCTCCTTCGCGCCAGCCGGATACGATCGGCTCGGCTGGCCATGCGGGCGAGACTAGGCGGTCCAAGCTGAACGCTGCCTGAACGCAGGCGCGGCCGGAGCCTTCTCGGGTCTGTGCGATGCTGAGTTCCGAGATTGCGCTCAGGTCCCGGCCGCGGGACGGCGGCGATCACATCACGGTCAGGTTGACCGCCTTTGGACCCTTGCCGCGCTTGTCCGGCTCGGTGTCGAAACTGACCTTCTGTCCGTCTTCGAGACCCGGCAGACCGGATGCCTGCACGGCCGAGATATGGACGAATACGTCTTTGTCTCCGCCCTCCGGAGTGATGAAGCCAAAACCCTTCGCATGGTTGAAAAACTTGACAGTGCCGGTCTGCGGCATGGGAAACTCCTCTATCCCACTATCACGTGCCGGCGGGATCCCTCATCCCGGCGGCTCGGCAATGCCGGCCGAAACCATTCTTTCCGCGATGGGCTTTTTTCCTCTGCCGCGGCGCGCTTGGACAGGGCGCGTTCCTGCTTTTTCCTCGGACCGGCAAAGCCCGAAGCTAAATTGTTCCGTCATTTTCGTGCGACGGGCAAGCGGAAACTTGCGACGGCGAGGGAACCCTTTTGGAGGGCTTGCCGGGTCGCCGGGCCAGCGCGCAATGCCATGCCGCCGGCGGGGCGATCGATACCGGTCATGATCATCGTCTCGCGGGACGACCGTGGGGATCGGCTCATGCGGAAAGGGGCATGGCACTCCTCCGCGCCATGCCCCTTCGAAAATGCTACGCCGCCGGCGACCGCCTGCTCATTCAGCGCGCAGGTTGACAGCCTTGGGGCCCTTGCCCATGCGATCCGGCTCGACGTCGAACGTCACCTTCTGGCCATCGATGAGGGTGCGCAGGCCCGACTTCTCGATCGCCGATATGTGCACGAACACATCCTTGGCGCCGCCCTCAGGCGTGATGAAGCCAAAACCTTTGGTTGCGTTGAAAAACTTCACGGTACCGGTCTGGGACATGGATGACTCCTTTGCCCGTTGCTAGGCTAGATCCGCCTTACCGCTTCGCCCGGCTTGGCTGATCCGGTTCTAAAGTTTGGCAACATGCATTTGCGCACGATTCCCCCCTGCCAAAGCGGGGTCGTCAGAGTTTCACAACTTCGGGGAAAGGGCCGATCAAACGTCCAGTCTCCGGGTCAGCAAACGCCCGAACAAATCGATTTATTGCATGAAATTGCAGTTCCCGCAAGATGATCCACAAGTGGAGGGGTCGGCAGTCCGCTATATCGGATTCACCCGCTACCCAAATGCTTTGCCTGTTCGATCTTTACGTGACCTGCGCCGCGAAACAACTTGGCGCCGGCAGGCGCCCCCGCGGCTTGCGATCCCCGGCGAGGCGGGGAATGATCGGGACGTGGAGGCAAAGGAGAATATGATGCGTTTTACAACCAGCCTGCGCAGCCTGGCGGTTGCGCTCGCCGGCCTGGTCCTGATGTCGGCCTGCGTCGTCGTGGAGGAGCCCGGACCGGGGCCGCGGCCCGGGCCCGGTCCATGGCCGGGACCCCGCCCGGGGCCGGAATTCTGCACGAGAGAATACGACCCCGTCTGCGCAAGGAGGGGCGATTCCGTGCGGACGTTCTCCAACGCATGCGAGGCGGACCGCGCCGGCTACAGGCCGTTCCGGCCGGGCGAATGCCGCCGGGAAGGCGGCTGGGACAATGGCGGGGGTGGTCAGTTCTGCACCCGCGAATACCGGCCGGTGTGCGCGCGGCGCGGCGGCAGCTTCCGCACCTTCGGCAATGCATGCGAGGCGGATGCTGCCGGCTGGCGTATCGTCGGCAGCGGCGAGTGCTGAACCGTCCCTCGAGCGCCGGCGGGTCCACCGCCGGCGCTTGAAGCGCGAACCCCCGCGTCATTCGACGCCGGGATAGGCATCGGTCTTGAGCAGCCGGGCGAGATGGGCGGCGTTGGACGCCGCCATCTGCAGCATCGAGACGACCGGCGGGGGCGTGCCGGGCAGGTCGACATAGTTCACGCTGCCCATGGCCTCGCCCACCCAGTAGATGCCCGCATTGGCAGGGATAGTGAAGCCGACGTCGTTCAGCGCCTGGAAGCAGGCCGCGTGGCAGTGATGCGCGCCGTCCTCATTGCCGACCACGGCCACCAGCGCGACCTTGCCGGCCGCCGGCATCCGGCTCTTTTCGTCGGTCTCGTCCAGGAAGGCGTCGAGCCGCTCCAGCACGCGCTTGGCCACGCTCGACGGCTGCCCCAGCCAGATGGGGGTACCAAGGATGAAGATGTCCGCAGCCAGGATCTTCTCGCGCAGCGGCGGCCATTCGTCGCCTTCGCCTTCGTCCGAGAGGACGCCGGGCTTGATGTTGTGGTCGGCGGCGCGGATGACCTCGCCGTCGACATCGTGCTCCGCCAGCGCCGCCAGCACGTCGGAAAGCATCCGGTCCGTGGAAGACGGCTCCTCGGCCGAATTGGACTTGAGCGAACAGTTCAGGGCGAAGGCGGTAAGCGCGGGCATTCGTCACTCCATCGATTGTTTCCCCGTCCGGCGAACGCGACGGGCCGGGATCGGTTGCTTCGCGGAGGAGCAAGCGGTTCCCTTAACGTTCGACCACGGCCTTGAAGCCGCCGAAGATCATGCGCTTGCCGTCGAACGGCATCTTCTCCATGTCGGCTTGCAAGGCCGGGTCCTCGAAGACGAGCTTGAGGATGCGGTCGCGCTCCTCGCGGGAGGCATAGGTGACCCAGGAAAAGATCACCGTCTCATCGTCCGTGGCCATCACCGCGCGAGGGAACGAGGTCAACTCGCCATACGGCACGTCGTCGGCAACCGCTTCGACATAGCTGAGGGCGCCGTGCTTCATCCAGATCTCGCCCGCTCTCGCGGCCATCTCCTTGTATTCCTCGAGCTTGGCCTTCGGCACGGCAAGCAGGAAGCCGTCGACATAGGTCATGATGTTCTCCGTTCATGGGGCAGGTCTGGTTTGGTCGGGTTCCGACGCGAGGCGCTGCGGCTGCGCGCCGGGACCGCCCAAAGAACGAACGGGCCGGCGTCGATCCGACACCGGCCCGCTGTTTTTTCGATCCGGCCCGCCTCAGCCTTCGCAGTAACGGATCGGTCCGATCTGCACGCAGTCGCGGCCGCCGCTGTCGTAGCGGCGCAGCACCCGCACGCGGCAATTGGGGCCTACATGGCGGTGGACGACGCTGCCGATGCCCGGCACGTAGTGCCGCCTGGCTTCGCGGTGGCAATCGCGGTCGCGGCCGCGTTCCTCGACGCGGACCGGCCGGCAGTTCCGCAGGTGGCGGTGCTCAGTCGAACGGCCAAATTCCGGCACATAGTGACGGCGGACGTCGGAGTGGCACCCGCCGACCTTGGTGACCAGCCCTTGCTGTGACGACGGCTGCATGCCGGACGGGCCAACGGGAGCCGCCCCGGCCGGCGACACGAATGCCATACCGGCGGTCAGGACGACCGCCGAAGCAATGCGCAGAAAATTCATGAACGGTTTCCTCGAAATGCATCCCAACGCCCGCTAACGCGACGCATAGAGAAAAGGTTCAGTGGCTCCTGCAATTTTGAGGTAAACGACCATGAATAGGGCGTAGGCAATGAGAGGTGCCTACGCCGAAAGGGGCATGCCATCCACCGTGCACACGTCCTAACGTCCGGGCCGTCCCGTCTTCCCGGACTTCTTGGTGCGGCTCTTCTCCTCCGCCGGTTCTTCGTACGAGCCGGCGCCGATCCTGGCGCGCTTGATCGGTTTGACGCCTTCCACCGGCTTTTCCGTGCGCCGCACCGTCATCTCGTCCAGCGAGTTCTTGCGGAACAGCGACGCCGGCTGATCGCGAAGCCCGTAGTCGGACTGGTGCGCCTCCCTTGCGGACTGCTTCTTGAACAGCGAGCGGGGGACAGCGCCCGCCGGCGTCACGCTGTCGGTGCCGGGTCCCATGTCGTCGATGGAGGGTTTCTGGAACAGGGAGGAAGCGCGGCGCGAGGCGTTCCCCTCCGTCCTGCCGGGCATCTCCCCCTCACGAGGGGAGATTCCGACATCGTCCACGGACCTGTGCAGCGCGCGGCCCTTGTTGTGCCTGCCTTTTTCCCTGCCGGAGACCGGGCTCTCGGACTCCGCCTGGCGGGCGAGCGGGTCGTCGGATATGGTGAGCTCGAGTTCGGTGAGACGCTTGATCTCGTCGCGCAGGCGCGCCGCTTCCTCGAAATTGAGGTCGGTGGCGGCGTCACGCATCTTCTTCTGCAGATATTCGAGATGCGCCTTCAGGTTGTTGCCGACCATCGCACCGGCATCGGCGATGTTGGTGATCTCGGGCCGGACGTGGTCCTTCTCGTACACCGAATCCAGGATGTCGGCGATGCGCGACTTCACGCTCTCCGGCGTGATGCCGTTGGCCTCGTTCCACGCCATCTGCTTCTCGCGGCGGCGGTTGGTCTCGGCCATCGCCCGCTCCATCGAGCCGGTGATCTGGTCGGCATAGAGGATGACCTTGCCGTCGACGTTGCGCGCGGCGCGGCCGATGGTCTGGATCAGCGAGGTCTCGGAGCGCAGAAAGCCCTCCTTGTCGGCGTCGAGGATGGCGACGAATCCGCATTCGGGGATGTCGAGGCCTTCGCGCAGCAGGTTGATGCCGACCAGCACGTCGAATGCGCCGAGGCGCAAATCGCGCAGGATCTCGATGCGCTCCAGCGTGTCGATGTCGGAGTGCATGTAGCGCACGCGCACACCATGCTCGTGCAGATATTCCGTCAGATCCTCGGCCATGCGCTTGGTGAGCACCGTGACGAGGGTCCGGTAGCCCTTGCGGGTCGTCTCGCGGATCTCGCCGACCACGTCGTCGACCTGCGTCTTGGCGGGGCGCACCTCGACAGGGGGATCGATCAGGCCGGTCGGGCGAATGACCTGCTCCGCGAAGACACCGCCAGCCTGTTCCATCTCCCAGGCGCCGGGCGTCGCGGACACGGCGATCGAGAGGGGACGCATGGCGTCCCACTCCTCGAAACGCAGCGGACGGTTGTCCATGCAGGAAGGCAGGCGGAAACCGTACTCGGCCAGCGTTGCCTTGCGGCGGAAGTCGCCGCGATACATGCCGCCGATCTGCGGGATGGTGACGTGGCTCTCGTCGACGAAGATGAGCGCGTTGTCCGGCACGTATTCGAAGAGCGTCGGCGGCGGGTCGCCAGGCCGGCGGCCGGTCAGGTAGCGCGAATAGTTCTCGATGCCGGCGCAGGAGCCGGTCGCCTCGAGCATCTCCAGGTCGAAGCGCGTGCGCTGCTCGAGCCGCTGGGCTTCGAGCAGGCGTCCAGCCCTTTCAAGCTCTTGCAGGCGATGCTGCAACTCTTCCTTGATCGACTTGATGGCCTGATTCAAGGTCGGGCGCGGCGTCACGTAGTGCGAGTTCGCGTAAATCTTGACCGACTTGAGGTCGCCGGTCTTCTGTCCGGTCAGCGGGTCGAATTCGGTGATGGACTCGATCTCGTCGCCGAAGAGCGAGATGCGCCAGGCCGAATCCTCGAGGTGGGCAGGGAATATCTCGATCGTGTCGCCGCGCACGCGGAACGAGCCGCGCACGAAGTTGATGTCCTGCCGCTTGTACTGCTGGGCGACGAGGTCGGCGAGCAACTGGCGCTGATCGAGCCGATCGCCGACCGTCATCTGGAAGGTCATCGCCGTATAGGTCTCGACCGAGCCGATACCGTAGATGCAGGACACGGACGCAACGATGATGACGTCGTCGCGCTCCAGCAGCGAGCGCGTCGCCGAGTGGCGCATGCGGTCGATCTGCTCGTTGATCGAGCTTTCCTTCTCGATGAAGGTGTCGGTGCGCGGGACGTAGGCCTCGGGCTGGTAGTAGTCGTAATAGGAGACGAAATATTCGACCGCGTTCTCCGGGAAGAACTTCTTGAACTCGGCGTAGAGCTGGGCGGCCAGCGTCTTGTTCGGCGCGAGGATGAGGGCGGGGCGCTGCGTCTCCTCGATCACCTTGGCCATGGTGAAGGTCTTGCCGGAGCCGGTGACGCCGAGCAGCACCTGCGTGCGCTCGGCCTCGTCGACGCCGGCGACGAGATCCTTGATCGCCTGCGGCTGGTCGCCGGCCGGCTGGAAGTCCGACACCATCTTGATCGGTACGCCGCCTTCCGACTTTTCCGGCCGGGCAGGGCGGTGCGGTACCCACAGCTCGCCGTTCTTGTGCAGCGGGTTGCCGCTCTCGATCAGGTCGGCCAGTGCCTTGACGGTGGCGGTGACACCCGAATTGGAGAGCTTGTCGGCATCCTCCAGCGCGATGTCGAGACCGGCCACAGGGTTCAGGCCGGCAGCGGCGCGTTCCTTCGGGGTCGCCGCGCCGCCCATCGACGTGCCGCGCGCGGTCTTGGTCGGCGAGGCCGAGCGTTCGGGGATTTTTCTCGAGGGCTTGGCGCCGGCGTTATCCCTACCCGGACCGTCGGTCCGATCTCCCCTCGAGGGCGAGGCGGGTGCAGGCGCTTCCGCCTCGCGCGCGATCTCGTCGGCCCAGTCGGCAATCGATCCCGAAAGGGGCTTGCCGGACAGCGGCTTCTGCGGCGCTTCCGAGAAGCCGCCGCGCTCCAGCGGAACCGCCGCGTCGAGATAGTCCGTCAGCGGGCTGCCGCGCTTGCGAAAGCCGGGAGAGCCGTCCGCCGCCGGCGATTTCTGTTCGGGAGTTTTGGCCATGGCCGGAATATGGGGTGAGTCAGGCCGGATGGAAAGTGCCGGTCGCCCTGCGGCAGGCGGCGGCGCATCCATGCTGACAGGAGGTTGTCAGGAGCCGTCCATGGGAGCCGAGAATCGCGGCGGACACAGGCCCAGGCTTTCCCAGGGGCGCGCATCAGAACGCGAAAGAGCAGGCGCCGGGATTTCTCCCAGCGCCGCCCTGTCAGACTTCGCCTTCGCTGGCTTGGCGATCCCGAAGGAGGCTAGCCGCGCCGGCGCCGTCTCGACGGTCCGGCCGACGCTCCCGAAAGATGCGTATCCGCCGAACCTCGCCCGCATCTCCCGAAGGATCAGCTGACGCGCCATCGAAAGTCTTTCCCGGCCTTTCATGGCAGCATCGGTCCGCCGGACGCGCTGCACGCGTCCCGCGGTCCCCGGTGGTTGGCAGTCGCGTGTCGGGAAACCCGCCGCTCCTCTGCCCGTGTCCGGGTCTCCCAGCTTGGTCCCGTCACCTTCGTCGTCGCCTCGCGGCTTCGCTCCGGTGCCGGGTCTGGGATGCGCTGACCTTACGGCAGGCGAGGCGGCCGGGGAATAGCCGCGGACCTGTGGAAAGCGGGATTACCGGGGACTGCCGGCTAAGCATCGGCCAGGCCGTGCGAGGCCCGCGCTGAGACGTGACGCAGTTCGTCAATGGTTGATGAAACGATTCAGCTAGCTGCCAACCCGATTCAGATGCGACGCCCAAGTCATTGACGAAGAACGATATTCCTCACGCTTCGAGCTTTGCCGGGAAACCGTCGGCGCGCAGGTCGGTGCCGGTGGCGTCTTCCAGGAGCTTGACGATCATGGTGGACCAGGCGCCGCCGCCATAAGCCGCCTTGCCCTGTTCGAAGATCGCGTTGACCCGGGTCGCGAGGTCGAGCGGCGCGCCGAACTCCCTGCCCATGGCGAGCGCGAAGCCGAGGTCCTTCAGCGCCAGGTCCATGGTGAAGCCGATGTCGTAGGAGCCGTTCAGCACCAACTGGCTCTCCGTCTCATGGACGAAGCTGGTGCCGGAGGAGGCCGCGATGGCATGGTATGCCTGCGCGAGGTCGAGGCCGCCGCGCTTCGCCAGCATCAGCGCCTCGCCGGCGGCAACGAGGTGGACGAAGGCCAGCATGTTGGTGATGACCTTCATCACCGCCGCCGAGCCGACCGGACCCATGAGGAACGACCGGGCGCACATCGCCTCAATGGCCGCGCGATGTCGTTCGTAGAGCGCCGCGTCGCCGCCGACCAGCGCGGTGATCTTCCCGACCGCCGCCAGATGCACGCCGCCGGTGACGGGGCATTCGAGCGTCGCGACGCCTCGCGCGGAGGCGATGCCGGCAAGCCGCAGGATTTCGTCGCGGCCGTTGGTCGACATCTCGATCCAAGTGCCGCCTTCGGGCAGGCCGTCGAGCAGGCCGTTCGGGCCGGCCAGCACCGCCTCGCTGACGGCGGGCGAGGGCAGGCAGGTTATGGCGTTGCCGGCCCGGGCGGCCGCATCGGCGGGGCTGTCGCCCACCGATGCGCCGAGCGCGGCCAGCCGCGCCACGGCAGCCGGATCGCGGTCATGAACCGTGACGGCGAAGCCGGCGCGCAGCAGCGACGCGGCAAGCTGGCCGCCGAGATGGCCGAGGCCGATGAAGGCGTAGCGCTGTTGGTCGATCATTGGTTCGGGTCCGGTTGAACGGTCAAGTCATCCTAGCGAGGTCTGCGCCGCCCCTCATCTGCCTGCCGGCATCTTCTCCCCGTGAGGACGAGAAGAGACGCGCTCCGGCGTCGGCGAACCCCTCTCCCCGTTCTTCACGGGGAGAGGGTAAGGGTGAGGGGCAGCGCGACGGCTCTCACGGAAACAGCGCCGTCTGCGTCATCTCGAGGTGCAGCGCCTTGCCGTCATAGGGATGCGCCTCGCAGACGCTCTCGTCCAGTTCGACGCCGAGGCCCGGTTCCTTCGACGGGATGACACAGCCGTCCTGCCATTCGATCTTCTTCTTCAGAAGCTTCGCGTGAAAGCCGTCCCACTGCTTCAGCGATTCCAGGATCAGGAAGTTCGGCAGCGTGGCGGCGAGCTGGATGTTGGCGGCGCCGACGATCGGGCCGCAATAGCAGTGCGGCGCGATCTGGATGTGGTAGGCCTCGGCCATCGCCGCGATCTTCTTCGTCTCAAGGATGCCGCCGGACCGGCCGAGATCGGGCTGCAGGATCGTCGCGGCGCGGTTCTCGATGACGCGGGCGAATTCGAACTTGGTCGTCAGCCGCTCGCCGGTGGCGATCGGGATCGACGTGCCGCGCGCCACCTGCGCCATCACCTCGGGCATGTCGGGCGGCACCGGCTCCTCGAACCACAGCGGGTCGTAGGGCTCGATGGCGCGGGCCATGCGCAGCGCGCCCGACGCCGTGAACTGGCCATGCGTGCCGAACAGGATGTCGGCCTTGGTGCCGACCGCCTCGCGGATAGCCTTCACCATGCGGGCGGAGAGATCGATGTCGTAGAGGCGCGGCTGGTGCCCGTCATGGACGGTGTAGGGACCGGCGGGGTCCAGCTTCACTGCGTTGAAACCCTGCTCGACGTAGAGCACCGCGCATTCGGCCGCCATGTCCGGATCGTTGTAGACGTTCTTCGGGCCGACGTCCTCGGTGTGGACCGATCCCTCGTGCGGATAGAGATAGGTGTAGGAGCGCAGCCTCTCATGCACCTGGCCGCCGAGCAGCTTGTAGACCGGCTTGCCGGCCTCCTTGCCGATGATGTCCCAGCAGGCCATCTCCAGCGCCGAGAAGCAGCCCATGCCGGACACGTCCGGGCGCTGGGTGAAGCCCGACGAATAGCAGCGGCGGAAGAAGATCTCGATGTCGTGCGGGTCGTGGCCGATAAAATAGCGCTGGGCCATGTCTTCGATCATGCGAGCGGTGACATGGCCGGAGAAGGTGGCATTGTAGGCCTCGCCGTAGCCGACCACGCCGGAATCGGTCGTCAGCTTGACGAAGATGAAGTACTTGCCGCCGATCCCCGGCGGCGGGTTGCCCACGACCCAGGTCTTGACGTCGGTGATTTTCATTCTCGTTCACTCCGGTGGCAGGGCACAGCTACCTTCACTTGTTATCCTCCAGCACCATCTCGGCACCCTTCCAGCCCGTCATGATCGACGCCGCATTGGTGTTGCCTGAGATGTTGTCCGGAAAGATCGAGGCGTCGATGACGCGGAGGCCCGAAATGCCGTGGACGCGCAGCCGCGAGTCGACGACTGCCTTCGTCGGGTCCGGCCCCATGCGGCATGTGGAAACCGGGTGGTAGACCGTGCCGGAGCGGCTCCGGAAATCGTGGATGAGGTCCGTGTCCGAGGCGATCGCCGGCCCGGGAACGACTTCCTCCTCGATGATCGCCGCAAGCGCCGGCTGGGCCGCGATCGTCCGCACGAACTTCACCGCGGCCAGCATCTCGGCGACGTCCGATTCCGTCGAGTAGGCGTTGGCGACGATCCTGGGATGGACGCGTGGGTCGGCCGAGCGGATCATGATCTCGCCGCGGCTCGACGGCCGGCAGTTTGAGAGCCCGATCGAAAAGCCCGGCCACGGGTCGGGCGTCAGGATCGGCCGCTCGCCGGTCTTGGGGATGACGGTCGAAAAGGCCTGGAAGTAGAGCTGCATGTTCGGCCGCGTCATGGCCGGGTCGGTGCGGAAGAAGCCGCCGGCCGCGTTCATCGACAGCGACAGCGGGCCGCTGCGCATCAGGAGATACCGCATGCCGACCAGTGCCTTGCCCCACCATGGCCGCAGGATCTGGTTGAGCGTCGGCTCCTTGCCTTTGAACGTGTAGTTGATGCCGACATGGTCCTGCAAATTGGCGCCGACATTGCCGTTTTCACGCACGACCGGGATGCCCAGGCCCTGCAGCAGCGATGCGGGACCGATGCCGGACAGTTGCAGCAATTGCGGCGAGTTGATGGAGCCCGCAGAGAGGATGACCTCGCGGCCGGCGCGGACCGTGTGCGTCTTGCCGTGCCTCTCGTATTCGACACCGGTTGCGCGGCCGCCCTCGAACAGGATCCTCGTCGCCAGCGCGCCGGTTTCGACGCGCACGTTCCTGCGCTTCATCGCCGGGCGCAGGAAGGCCCGGGCGGCAGACATCCGCCGGCCGCCCTTGGCGTTGATCTGGTAGGTGCCGACGCCTTCCTGGCTGGCGCCGTTGAAATCCGGATTGAGCGGCAGTCCGGCCTGCCGGGCAGCCTCCAGATAGCGCCGGGTCAGCGGGTGGACGAGGGTGCGGCAGTCCTGGATGTGCATTGGCCCGCCAGTGCCGCGCCATGCGTCGGCGCCGCCTTCGTTGTCCTCGATCGCCTTGAAGGCCGGCAGAAGGTCGTCATAGGACCAGCCGGGATTGCCGGCTGCGGCCCAGGCGTCGAAATCCTCGCGCTGCCCCCTGATCCAGACCATGGCGTTGATAGAGCTCGACCCGCCGAGGATCTTGCCGCGCGGCCAGTGATCGGCATTGCCCGCGAGGCCGGGATCGGGTTCGGCGCGGTAGTTCCAGTTGACCGCCGGGTCGTAGAAGGTCTTGCCGTAGCCGAGCGGCATCTGCACGAAGAAGCGCAGGTCGCTGCCGCCCGCCTCCAGGACCAGCACCGAGAAGCGGCCGCTCGCCGACAGCCGCTCCGCCACGACGCAGCCGGCCGAACCCGAGCCGACGACGATGAAATCATAAACCTGCATGCCGATCCGCGGACTCGCGCCTGAACTGCGGCGAAGGCTAGTCCGGCGCTTCAGCCGGCGTCACGCATCTTCCGGCATGGCCTGTGGAAAATGCGACCGCCGGTCTTCGAAGGTCGAGGAGCTTTCAGCGAATGACAAGAGCCTTGGCACGCGCCGCGCTCTGCGGCATGACGGCAGGGAGCGGAACGAGGACGAGACATTGACCGGCGAAAAGACGAAACCGATCGGTGAACTGACGCTCAGGGCGCTTGCGATGCCCGGCGATACCAATGCTGCCGGCGACATCTTCGGCGGCTGGGTGATGGCGCAGATGGATCTCGCCTGCGGCATCCGCGCGGCCGAGCGCGCGCGGGGCAGGGTGGTGACGGCGGCGGTCAGGGAAATGTCCTTCGCCGCGCCGATGAAGATCGGCGACACGCTCAGCATCTACACCAAGATCACCCGCGTCGGCCGCACCTCGATGACGCTCAAGGTCGAGGCCTGGGCGCAGCGCTACCTGACGCACATCATGGAACGGGTGACGGATGCGGAGTTCGTCATGGTCGCGCTGGACGGGGAGGGCAGGCCGACGCCGGTGCCGGGGGAGTGAGGGCAGTGGGCAATAGGCAATAGGCAGTAGGCAGTAGGCAGTAGGCAGTAGGCAGTCGGCAGTAGGCAGTAGGCAGTAGGCAGTAGGCAGTCGGCAGTAGGCGGTAGTTAATGGTCGGTAGGCGGTAGCAGGTGACGTCTTCCCCACTGCCCACTGCCCACTGCCTACTGCCTACTTGCCTCCTGCCGCAGCCGCCGCATCGTATCGCGCCCGCGCCGCGTTCACCCGGCCGGTGTTCTTCCGCGCCCATTCTCCGAGCTGCTGGACCGGCACGAGCAGTTCGCAGCCGAGTTCCGTGAGCTCGTAGTCGACCCGCGGCGGGATGGTCGGGTAGATGGTGCGCGTGACGAAGCCGTCGCGCTCCAGGCCGCGCAGCGTCGTCGTCAGCATCTTCTGCGAGATGCCGCCGACAGCGGAGCGCAATTCGCTGAAGCGCAGCGGGCCCTCGCCGAGCTTGCCGACCACCAGAACGGTCCACTTGTCGCCGACGCGCTGCAGGATGTCGCTGACCGCGCGGCAGTCCTCGCTGCGGTGGAGGTGCCTTGGTTTCAAAAAAGTGCCTCCTTGCGTCCCTCTTCTCTAGTCACTTATGTAGTCTCGGTATCCAACGGATACTAGAGCTTCATAGGAGACCGATATGTCCAAACCCAGGATCGCCGTCGTCGTCGGCTCAACGCGCGCAGCCCGCTTCGCCGACAAGCCGACGGAGTGGATCGCCAGCATAGCAAAGGCGCGTGGCGATTTCGACGTCGAGATCGTCGACCTCCGCGACTACCCGATGCCCTTCTTCGACGAGGTGGCGTCTTCGCTCTGGGCGCCCTCGAAGAACGAGGTCGCGCAGCGCTGGCAGAAGAAGGTCGACGAGTTCGACGGCTTCATCTTCATCGTCGGCGAATACAACCGCGGTCCGACCGCGGTGCTGAAGAACGCGCTGGACTACGCCTACACGGAATGGAACCGCAAGCCGGTGACCTTCGTGGGTTATGGCGGCGTCGGCGGAGCCCGCGCCATCGAACAGCTGCGGCTCCACGCCGTGGAACTGCAGATGGCGCCGAGCCGCCACGCGGTGCACATCGTCTGGGCCGACTACATCCAGGTGCTGCAGCAGGGCAGGAAGCTCGAGGAGTTCGAGCATCTCAACCAGGCCGCCGCGACGGCGCTAGACGACCTGTCCTGGTGGGCGCGGGTCCTCAAGAAGGCGCGCGAGGAGGACGTCCAGGCGAAGCAGGCAGCCGAGTAACCGTTGCTTACCCGTCCTTATGCAAAAGGCCGTCGCTCAAGGCGGCCTTTTTCCTTTCGCTCAAGCCACCCGTCTTGGCGACTCAGGGCTTGGTCGCGGCGCGGTGAACGTCGGGCAGCCGTGCGGCGATCACCTTGTCGATCCGCCTGCCGTCGAGGTCGACGACTTCGAAACGCCAGCCCTGCGCATTGAAGCACTCTCCGGTGGCGGGCAGATGGTGCAGGTGGGCGAGCACGAACCCGGCCACCGTCTCGTAGTCGCGGTTCTCCGGCAGGTCGACGCCGAGCTGGTCGGCCATCTCGTCCGCCTGCATGTATCCGGCGAGAAGCCACGACCCGTCCTCCCGCTTCACGGCCGGCGGCTCGTCTTCCTCGTCGAGGTCCGACCGGAACACGCCGGTGATGGCCTCGAGGATGTCCGCAGGCGTGACAATGCCCTCGAAATGGCCGTACTCGTCGTGGACGAGGGCCACGGGCACCTCGGACTCGCGCAGCGTGGTCAGCACGTCGAGGGCATCCGCCTGGTCGTGGGCAATCGGCGCCGGACGCGTGTATTTGCGGGGCTCGAAGGTCTCGCCGGCGAGCAGCGAGGCGAGCAGGTCGCGCGTCTGCACCACGCCGACCATGTTGTCGACCGCGCCTTCGCCGACCGGAAGGCGCGAATGCTGCGTCTCCAGAAGGAACTTTCGGGCGGTCTCCTCGTCCCATTCCAGGTTCAGCCAGTCGATGTCGGTGCGCGGTGTCATCACTGCGCGCACGGCGCGGTCGCCGAGGCGCATGACGCCCGCGATCATGCGCCGCTCGTCCGATTCGATCGTGCCGTGATGCTCCGCTTCGGCGACGAGCATCTTGATCTCCTCGTCGGTCACCTTTTCTTCCGATCCGCCCGACTGGCCGAGCATCCACAGCACCGCCCGGCCCGATATGTCGAGCAGGAAGACGAGCGGGAGCGCCACCTTGGACAGCAGGCTCATGGCCGGAGCGACCATGACGGCGATGCCTTCGGGGTCGCGCAGCGCGATCTGCTTCGGCACCAGTTCGCCGATGATCAGCGACCCGTAGGTTATGACGGCAACGACGACACCCACGCCGAGCGTGTTCGCCGCCCCCACCGACAGGCCTGATTCCATCAGGAATATGCTGAGGCGCTGGCCGAGCGTGGCGCCCGAAAACGCGCCCGACAGAACGCCCACAAGCGTGATGCCGATCTGCACCGTGGACAGGAAGCGTCCCGGGTTCGAGCCCAGGTCCAGCGCCGCCGCGGCTCCACGGACCTGCCGCTCCATCATCGCCTTGATGCGTGCGGGGCGGGCGGAGACGACCGCCAGTTCAGACATGGCCAAAAGGCCGTTCACGCAGATAAGAACGACGACAATCGCTATTTCTAAATACATCAGGTCCAATTGCATCCCAGCGGGACGACACAAGATAGACGCAGGGAGAATATAAGCAATGGGTGGCGCCTGGCTATCTCCTGGCCTATCTCACTGTCCCAGCCTGCCGATCCGGACCATGCCGTCCGTGAAGAAGGGATCGCCGCCGCCGTTGCGTCCGTGCAGCGTGGCGCCCGATCCTTCGACCTCGTAGGTCGAGCGTATCCATCCCGCCTCGGCGAGGTCGTCGATGACGAGGTCGCGCTCCGCATCGAGGTTCGGGCCGATGTGATGGGTGATCTGACCGGTGTCGTGGCTGAAGCCGACGCCCCGGTCGAAGCTGGCGGAGCCCAGGAAGAGCGGGCCGTCGCCGCCCGGCTCCAGCGGCGGACTCAGCCAGAAGCGCACATGGTGCCGCTGGTCGGCGCTGCCGCCGACGGGCTTCTCGAAGGCGAGGTCCTGCCGCCGCCCTTCGAAGATGAGCGTGCTGACCGGAGCGTCCGGGTCGGGGCGATGCAGAACCACGCTCAGGCCGATGTCGATGCTCGTTTTCAGCGTGATGGCATCCGCCGGGCGCCATCCCGCGGCCGCGAAGGCCCTCAGCACCTCCTCGCGGCTGCCGACGAGCCCGACATTGATCGGATCGCCGGGAATGCCCTGCGGCGTCGTCGTCCTCATGTCGGGCCGGCTCAACCCGGTGTCGCGGAACCACCAGAACTCCGGGGCGGCGACATAGGCTACGGCGAGATAGACGAACAGCACGGCAAAACTCGCCACCGCCGCGCGGCGTGACCGCGTCAGATGGCGCTTTGCCGGTCCTGCAGGCGTCACAGGCATGGCGGCAGCTTAGGCGAGCGCGGCGTCCGCGGCCAGCGGATTCATGGACCCCCGCCTGCCGGTCCGGTCGGCTCACGGATTGGCAGCCGGGGCCGTCCCGGACCGTCATTGCCTCAGTGGCAGGCGACCCGGCTGTTGCGGCGCTGCTTGATGTCGAAATGGAAATGGTTGCGGTGGTCGTAGTTGTAGCCCGGTCCGAGCACCGTGTTGAAATACTGGCAGCCGTCGGCGCGAACGGTGTTCAGGAAGCCCTTCTGGCGGAAGGCGAAGAAGCCGGGTTTGCGGACGTCGATCTCCTTGCCGTTATTCAGTTCGATGCTCATGATGTCGAGGGCGTTGCCCTTGCCGTGCTCCGACAGTGTGCGGCTGCGGGCGATCTTGCGGCATGAATAGCTGGACCCCTGGTGGATGGTCTTCACGCCGGAGAAGTAGCGCCGGCGCGCCGAGGGCACGAGTTCCTTCGCGGTCCATTCCGAGAAGGTCAGCGCCATGGCGCAGGTCAGGGTCGCTGCGGGCTTCATCCTGACATTGCCCATGGAAGAAACCTTGACGGGATAGTCTATTCCGCACTGTCCGTCGCGTATGGGAGCGAGATCGACATAGTTGACCTTGAGCCGCTTCAGGGCTGCGCGGCAGTCGATCTCCTCGGCTGGCATCGGGTTGAATTTCGGCGCCACTGGCGGATCGATGCGCGGATAGCCGGTCATGTAGGGATCGGACGGAACCAGGGTCTGCAGACCGACGCCTTGCCGGGACGCCAGCGAGGCCGTCTGCACCGGCGGGCTGGGTGACAGGGTTTCGGCCTGAGGTGCCGCGAACACTTCCGGCGTGGGCTCCACCAAGACGCTTTCCGAGGGCTGTGGAGCCCTTGCCTGCTCGAAAGGCACGCTGGCCGGCGCCAGCTCCGCTTGCGGTATGGCGGACGGCGGCTCGATGCGCGCGATCGACGCCGTGGTGGGGCCGACGTCGACCGCCGGCTGCAGCGACAGGACGCTGCCGGTCGTGCAGGCCGCCGCCGACGCGGCGAGGGCGAGGATAAAGGCGGCTGCGCGGGGACGCGGGAGCCTGGAGACAGATTGCCTGCGCTGCGACGCCTGGTCTGCGAGAGGGGTTCCCATCCGGGGACGGCTCCGAAACTCGGTACAAAGGGCATCCGAGCCGAATCGGCTGAGATCGCGCCCTGGATCGGGCGACGCTAGGCCGAAATCGTAAAGGAATGCTCAGTGCGCCGGTTCATTCCTGCGGCGGCATTGCGGCGCCGGCGGTCACTGGCACACGGTGCCGCCGTTCCGGCGCGGCGCCAGGTCGAAGTGGAAATGCTCCGCATGGTCGGCATCGCTGCCCGGTCCCAGCACCGTCTTGAAAGGTCCGCAGGCTGCCTTGCGCACCCGGGACAGGAAGCGTCCGTCCTTCTCCGGCGGCTCCGGTTGAACCGCGATCGTCGTGCCGTCGGAGAGTTTGAAAGCCGCGATGTCGAGCGCGTTGCCGAAGGCATGCTCCGACAGTTTCCGCGTGCCGTTTCGCGGCCGGCACACATAGGCGGAGGCGTGCGAAACCGATTTGAGGGTCGAGCCGAAGACCTGGCGCGCCGCGTCAGACATCGGACCCTGCGCGAACCGCGCCGCCGCTTCCGCCATAGCGCAGTTCATCTCCGCCCTAGGCTCAAGCGTGATGCCCTTTCCGAGCGTGTCGATGGTGATCGGATAGGGCATCGAGCATCCGCTTTCGTCCGATTCGGCTTTCTCGACTTCGAAAGACACCCCCAGTTCCTCCAGCCGTCTGCGGCAGGCCATTTCCTCGTCCGGCAGCTCACCGGAGGTGTCGGGTCTGGTCGCGGAACGGGGATCCGGCGGAGGCGGAGGTTCTTCCGGCTCGGTTTCCCCGGCCTTTTCGTCCGCGGGCTTCTCGTCGCTCGGCCGCTCGTCGCCGGGAGCGGGTCTGTCGGGCCGGAATTGCGGGATGGGGGGTTCGTCGGGCGCTGCCGGTCCCACAGGCTCGTCAGGGTGACGTGCCGGCTGTTCGGCCTGCGGTCCGAGGCTCTCGGCCTGTGGCGCCGGCCCCTCGTCATCCTGATTCGCTTTCGGCTCGGGCTCGGGCCGGGGTTCGGGCTTCGGCGGGTCGGCCGGCGCATCAGCCACCAGGCCTTCGGAAGAGGGCTGCGGTCCCGGTGCCAGGGCTTCTTCCGATTTCCTCGCCAGCACCTCCTGCTTCCGCGCCTCGGAGGAATCCGGCGCAACTGCCGCCGAGACTACGCGGGGCGCGGTTTCCGGCAGGGGAGCGGTGGCTGGAAGGCGAATGGCATTGCCGGACTGCGCGGCCTTGCGCTTCGCCCGGCGCGGGCTCTTGTGCTTCTGCGACCTCGGAGGGTCGATGGTGAACATCTCCTGCAGCCACTTCGGCGCCGCCACAGATTGTGTCGGCGGGATCAGCAGGATTGCGATCATCGCGATTGTCAGCGCCGTTCGCGAGATCGATAGCTTGTACATGGCGCATCAACGATTTCGGCTCGCGTAGGTTGCAGCTTGCCACGCCCGCCTGTGGCGCCGGTCACTCGGCGGGCGCGACGCCGAGCGCTTCGAGCCCTTCCTCGAGCCAATCGCCGAGCATCGGCATGCCGAGCAGGTAGCGGGCCGGACGGTAGCCCCGCTGGCGCGCCTCCCCGACGGCCTCGGAAAACTCGTTCGCGTCGTAGTCGCCGCGCCCGATCCAGGCGAGCGCTATCAGTTCGGCGGACTCGTCAACGTTCAGCTGCCTCACGACCTGCCGGAGCTCGCGCTCGGTCTGGTCCTCCGTCTCTTCCTCGGCGAGGCCGTCATGGAGGTGCGTGTCGTGCGCGTCGCCATCTATCTCGACCTCGTGCTCCGCGCCGTCCTCGTAGTCCTCGTTGACGGCGGCGCTCACCGTGCGCGCTTTCTCGATGATCAGGCGCACCTTGTCCGGTGCGATCGTCAGGTCCCAGACCCTGTCCAGGGGCTTGCGCATGCGGTTGCTCCAGCATTTCGTGCTACAACTAAGCAAATTGCTGCGCAGGATGTAAACGGGACCGGTCGAAGACGTTGCCAGGAAGACGGGGCTAGAATGGCACCAGACCGGTCGCCCAGAGCCAGCCGACGGTGACCGCCAGGCTGGCCAGCGTCATCGGAATGCCGGATCGCGCGAAATCGACGAACCCCAGCCGCACCCCATGCGCCGCCGCGCGCTCGGCGACGATGATGTTGCAGAGCGAGCCGGTCAGCAAGAGGTTTCCGGCGAAGGTGGAAAGCAGCGCCAGCGCCGTCAGGGCGCCGTCCGAGAGATCGGGGACGAGGGCGATCAGGAGGATCACGGCGGGCACGTTTCCGATCGTGTTGGAGGCGGCGAGCGTCAGCGGCGCAAGGACGGAAAGCCTGTCGGGCAGCAGGCCCTGCGCCGCCAGCCACGCCAATCCTTCCTGCGACAGGCCCGTCCTGGCGAAGGCCTCGGTCACGCCGAACAGGCAGACGAAGAGAAGCAAGAGTTGCCAGTCGACGGCGCCGATCATCGTCCGCGAGGAAAGGCGGCGCGACATCAGCAGAAGCCCGGCGACGGCAAGCGCCGAAAGCTCGCGCGCGAGCGGCGTCAGGAACAGCCCGACCAGCAGTAGGACGGCCGCCAGGCCCTTCGCCAACTGCCACCGGTCCACCTTCGTTGGAGCATCCCTATCCGGCGGCTGTCCGACGCCGGGGTGAAGGCGCCAGGTCGCGACGATCGCCAGATAGACCGCGGCGAGGGACAGCACGGTCGGCGGGGCCGCGACGGCGATGTAGGTCCAGAAATCCAGCCCGCCGGCCTGGCCGATCAGGATGTTCTGCGGATTGCCTATCAGGGTCGCGGCGGAGCCGGCATTCGCTGCGCCCGCTAGTCCGATCAGATAGGGGCGCACGTCCAGTTTCTGCGACAGCAGGCCGGTCGCCACGAGTGGCGTGAGGGCGAATACCACGACATCGTTCGTGAAGACGGCGGCGAGGAGCCCGGTCACCGCGATCAGCACCGCCAGAAGCGCTTTCGGGCTGCGCGCGGCGTGGACGACACGGTCCGCGACCCAGCCGTAGAAGCCGGAATGCTCGAATTGCGCCGACAGAATCATAAGGGCGAAGAGCAGCGTGATGGTCGGCATGTCCACTGCGGCGCCGGCGTCGGCCAGCGACAGGTCGCCGGACGCGAGCAGCACGATGAGGCCGAGCAGCGCGACGCCCGTCCGGTCGACCGCCAGACCGGGGACGCGGCCGAGGGCCATGCCCAGATAGACGAGCACGAAAACCGTGACGGACAGGGTGGTCATGGCAAAGCCCCTGCGAATCGCAGGCCGATCGGGAAGTGACAGTGAGCAGATAGCGGAAACGCCGCCGTTTCGCGCGGGCAGCCGGAAAATTTTCTTGCCGCTTTCGCCCCCGCTTGCCATGGCGGCCGCGGTTGGCGAGGATCGACGAAACGGGAGAACCGCATGTCCCTGAAGGGCAAGACGCTATTCATCACCGGCGCATCGCGGGGCATAGGCCTCGCGATCGCGCTGCGGGCCGCGCGGGACGGCGCCAATGTTACCGTCGCCGCCAAGACCACGCAGCCCCATCCCAAGCTTCCCGGCACCATCCATACGGCCGCCGAGGCGATCGAAAAGGCGGGCGGCAAGGCTCTGCCCGTGGCCTGCGACATTCGCGACGAGGCGCAGGTCGCCGCGGCGGTGGCGAGCACGGTCGAGGCTTTCGGCGGCATCGACATCTGCGTGAACAACGCCAGTGCCATCAGCCTGACCGGCACGCTGGATACGGAGATGAAGCGCTACGACCTGATGCACCAGATCAATACGCGCGGCACGTTCCTAGTCTCGAAGCTCTGCATCCCGCATCTGAGGAAGGCGGCCAATCCGCACATCCTGAACCTAGCGCCGCCGCTCGACATGAAGGCCAAATGGTTCAAGGGGCATGTCGCCTACACGATGGCCAAGTTCGGCATGTCGATGTGCACGCTGGGCATGAGCGCGGAGTTCGCAGCCGACGGCATTGCCGTCAATTCGCTCTGGCCGCTGACGGCGATCGACACGGCGGCCGTGCGCAACCTGCTAGGCGGCGATGGGATGGCCTCGATCAGCCGTTCGCCGGAGATCCTCGCAGACGCGGCCTATGCGATCTTCAACCGACCCTCGCGGGAGGCGACCGGCAATTTCTACATCGACGAGGAGGTGCTGCGTGAGGAGGGAGTAACCGACCTCTCCGTTTATGCGCCGGCCGCGCAAGGCGCGCTGGCGGGCGATTTCTTCGTGCCCGACGAGGTGCTGGCGCGCAGCCCAACGAAGGTCGAGCGAACGCTGGGGTGATTACAGGTGTCGCGCGAAGTCCATGCTGGAATGCAGGATCCGGCTGACGACTAAGCCGCCATTTTGAAGTCGGAAAAAGATGACATGCGAGCCGACATTGTACTTCAGCAGTCCGACGCGAATGTGGCTCGCGTCGCGGGCAGCCTGCGGATTGTGGACGAGCAACTCCAAAGCCGCATTGATTGCGCGGACATATGCTTCTGAACGGGCTTCGCCGAAATTTTCGACACTATAGGCCCAGATGCCGTCGAGATCTGAAAGGGCTTTGGGAGCGAGGCGGATCGACCGCTTCATCCCACGCGTTTCGAGGCGAGGTACGCCTCGACGTCAAAAGGAATTGCGGGACCCGAAGCGTCGCCCTCATCTATCGCTTCCCTGAGCCGCTCGAGCCTGTTTTCCTGATCTTCGAGAAGACGCAGCCCTGCGCGTACCGCCTCGCTGGCGGATCCAAACCGGCCCTTGGCGATCTGACGCCGAATGAACGCGTCATACTGCTCGCCAAGACTGATTGAGGTGTTTTTACTCATATCATCACCTGGGTTACCAATAGATGGTAACCCGGGCTGGGCGTGACAGCAAGTTGTTCGTGCCAGCCCTCACAACCCCGGCTCGTTCGCCTTTTTTCCCTTGGCGCCGATCTTGTCGATATAGGCCAGCAGCAGCGCCGAGAACACGAAGGCCATGTGCATGATGGTCAGCCACATGAGCTGGGCGGTCGTGTAGGTCGCGCTGTTGAGGAACACCTGCAGGAGGTGGATCGACGAGATCGCGACGATGGTGGAGGCGACCTTCACCTTCAGCGAGCCGACGTCGATCGTCCCGAGCCAGTGGATCTCGCCGGATTCGCCGTCGAAGCGGCTGACGAAGTTCTCGTAGCCGGAAATAATGACCATCACGACCAGGCTCGCCACCAGCGCCGCGTCGATCAGCCCGAGCATCTTCAGGATCGTGTCGGTGTCGTTGAGGATCATCACGGTCGCCATGAACTCGAACAGCTTCTTGCCGAACGACAGCGCATAGACTGCGAGGGCCGCGGCGAGCCCGAGATAGAAGACCACGAGCAGCCAGCGGGAGGCGAGGATGATCGATTCGACGGCGAGTTCTATACGCTTCATGCGCAGCGGGGTCCGTATCGGTTTCAGCCGCTATGTCTGTCAGGCGGAAGCGCTTTGCAAGAGGGCGTATATCGACCGGCCGAAACGAGAAGCCCGGCCGGGGAGGGGACCGGCCGGGCTTCAATCCCGCGAGGGGACGCGGGACGGGGCAGGGAAACGCCTTGCCCTTGAATCTGGTGAGTGACTCTGGCGATTCAATGGCATAAGGGCCGAATCGCCGGAGCTTCGCTCAATTCGCGCTCGCGACGGGGGCGACGAGGGGCGTGATCCTTCGGATCGCGACGCGACGGTTCTCCCGCTCGCGTGCCTGCGTGTCGACCTTCAGGTACTGCTCTCCGTAACCCTGCGTGGCGAGGTTTTCGGGCGGGATGCCGAAGACGTTGGTCAGGGCCTCGGCGACCGCTTCCGCCCGCTTGTCCGACAACGCCAGATTGGCGAGGTCAGAGCCGACCGCGTCGGTGTGGCCTTCGAGCAGGAAAGTCTCCGCCGGGTTCTCGTCGAGAAGCTTCTCCATGGCCGTCGCCACTCCTTCGAGCTTGTCGATCTCGCTCTCGGCGATCGTGGCCGACCCGAATTCGAAGGTGAGCGTATCCATGTCGATGCGCCTGACCTTGTCGCGGATGCGGGCCGAGCGCTTCACTTCGTTGAGCGAATAGGTGCGCTCCACCTGCTCGACGGGAGGCTGCTCGAGGAATTCGTAATAGTCGTTTGAATCATCGACATATTCGGATTCCAGGATGTACTCCTCCCGCGGGATCGTCAGGCGCATCGGCGGCAGATCGAGCCCGGGATCGCGCCATTCCTCGAGATCCTCGTAGTAGCGATCCTCGACATAGACGAGCACGACCTCACGGTTGTCCGGCTCGATGCGCGACCGGCGGACGATGTCTCCATAGCGGTTGCGGATGGTGACGATGCGCACGCCGTTCGGCCTGGTCACGACCTCGCGGACGCGGCCCCGCGGCAGTTCCTCGTAATACACGTCGTCACGGTCGCGGATGATGCGGTACTCGTCCGGGCTGTCGATGAAGGTCCGGTTTCCGAACTCCAGGATCACGCGGTTGTCGTCGAACCGCTCCACGACGCGGGCATCGTCGCGCCGCTCGCGGCGCTCCTGGCGGAAGCGCTGCCGCTCCTCTCGGGTCCTGCCTGCATCGATGCGCTGGCCTTCCTCTTCGGTGACCGAACGAAGCTGCTCGCGTTCGATGGGGGCCTGCGCCGCCGCATCGCTTTCCGGCGGCGGGGCCTGCTCGACGGGAGCCTGCTCGGCCTGCTCGCGGTTCCGGCCCTGACCGTCACGCCGCTGGCGATCGCCCCTCTGGCGTCGGCCTTCCTCGGCGGGTGCCGCCTCTTCCTTCTGGCTGTCGAGGATCGGCGCGGCCTCTTCCGCGGCAGGCTCGCCCGATGGCTGCTCGCCGGTCGCCTGGTCCGGAGCCTGCTCCTCCTGCTCCTGCTGCGCTTCCTGGGCGCGCTCGCGCTGGCGGCGCTCCCTGCGGGTTTCGGCGGGAGCCTCCTCCGGCGAAGCCTCGGCAGGTGCCGCCTCAGCGGGTGCTACCTCGGCGGGAGCTTGCTCCTGTTGCTGCTCCTGTTCTTCCTGAGCACGTTCGCGCTGACGGCGCTCCCTGCGGGATTCGGCCGGGGCCTCGTCCGGCGAAGCCTCGGCGGGTGCGGCTTCGGCGGGTGCTGCTTCGGCGGGCGCCTGCTCCTGCTGCTCCTGTTCCTGCTGAGCGCGCTCGCGCTGACGACGCTCCCTGCGGGTCTCGGCCGGAGCCTCCTCGGGTGCGGCTTCGGCGGGAGCTGCCTCGGCGGGCGCCTGCTCCTGCTGCTCCTGCTGCGCTTCCTGGCGCTCGCGCTGACGGCGCTCCCTACGGGATTCAGCCGGAGCCTCCTGCTCGGGGGCTGCCTCGGCGGGCGCGGCCTCGGCGGGAGCCTGCTCCTGCTGCTCCTGGGCGCGCTCGCGCTGACGGCGTTCACGCCGGCTCTCAGCGGGAGCCTCCTGATCCTGATTGCGGGCACCTTCTCGCCGGCGCTCCTCGCCTGTCGGAGGGCAGTCTTCGCCCTCGCATTCGGCCTGGGCCAGGATGACAGGCATCCCTGCGGCACGATAGGAATTGTCGGCAGGCCCACCCGAAACAGGGTATGCGCCCAACGGCGCGGATGCCATCAGCAGGCCGATTGCGGTGCCTGCCAGAATCCGTGGTTGGCGTTTCATTAGTCGTAGTCTCCTCACATAAGCGGGTGTCCCTAGCCCGCCGAAACCGTGTGCGGAGCGTTTGGTTCCCCTTGGCTGAGCTTTATCGGCCAGTCGGGCGGCAGCTCGGCGGGACCGTGGCCGCAGGATGGCAGGCGCGTGGCCTTTCCCGGAAATCGGCCCGGCTAACGCCTTGACCTTGGCTCGGCGAAGGGTCACATGCGCGCCATGGCCAAGCCGTTCTGGAAAGAAAAGACGCTCGAGGAAATGAGCGCGGCGGAGTGGGAATCGCTTTGCGACGGCTGCGGCAAGTGCTGCCTGTCCAAGCTAGAGGACGAGGACACCGGCGACATCTATTTCACCACCGTCGGGTGCCGCCTGTTCGATGCCGGCACTTGCCGCTGTGGCGACTATGCGAACCGGCAGGCCGTCGTGCCGGATTGCGTACGGCTGACGCCCGAGAATGTCCGCACCATCGCCTGGCTTCCCTCCACCTGCGCCTACCGGCTGGTGGCCGAAGGCCGCGACCTCTATCCCTGGCATCACCTCATTTGCGGAGACAGGGACGCGATCCACCGCGCGGGAGCATCGGTGCGCGGCCGCGTGACGGCTTCCGAAGACGAGCTCGACGAGCCCGAAGACTATTTCGATCACATGATCGACGGCGAACCCTGATCCGGCGACAATCGCCCTCCGCATGAACCGGACATGAACGGAGGGTTCCCGCCGCATTCAGCTTGGCTGTCGCATTCTCCCGGCATCGCTTCAGCGAAACAAGGAGATGCAACATGATCACCAAGCTCAAGGCCGCCGCCCTTTCCGCCCTCATCGGGCTGAGCGCCATCGCAGCGGCTCCCGCCACCGCCCAGGCCGAGGGTGTCTACCTGAACTACGGCAGCGGCAACGCCGGGATCGCCGTGCAACTGGGCGGCCACGACCGTGTGGACTATCGCCACTGGGATCGCCGCGACCACCGTCGCGACTTCCGCGGCTGCTCGCCCTACCGGGCCGTCGACAAGGCCGAACGCTACGGCGTGCGTCGCGCCAGGGTCGTCGATGTCAGCCGCCGCACCATCACGGTCGCCGGGCGCAAATGGGGCGAGCGCGTGCGCATGACCTTCGGCCGCGGTCCGCACTGCCCGATCGTGCGGTGGTGACCGGCCGGTCATCGATCGACGGCATAGGCAAAAAAACCCCGGAGGTTCGGCCTCCGGGGTTTTTCGCATGCCGACGCGCCTGGGCTACTCCAGCTCGAAGATCATGTTGACCTGGACGCGGTAGGCGTTCTCGCCCGCCTGGATCGGCACCGCGGCGACCGCCCTGTCGAAGGCCTTGGCTTCGAGCTGCGGCATTGGCTGTACCCCGAAGGTCTGATCGGAGATCTCGATGACCCGGCCAAGCTTGACCCCGGCCGCTTCCGCCAGGGTCCGCGCCTTCTCGGTCGCCTCTGCGACGGCTTCCTTGCGCGCCTCGGCGACGGTCGCCTTGGGGTCGTCGTTGGTGAAGGTGATGTTGCCGCCCTGGTTCACGCCGAGCGTCACCGCGCGGTCGATGATCTCGCCGGTCTTTGCGATGTCGCGCACGCGCACCGACAGCGTGTTCATCACCTGGTAGGCGACGAGTTCCGCCTCCTGGGTTCCATCCGGCTTGTTCGTGTAGTTGTAGCGCGGCATGATCTGCAGCCCTGCCGTCTGCAGGTCGCGTTCGGCGACGCCGAGGCTCTTGATCGCCTCGATCACCTCGGCCATCGCCGAATTGTTGGCGTCGAGCGCCTCGCGCGCCGTCTGCGCCTCGCGCATCACGGTCAGCGAAAGGAGCGCCATGTCAGGCGCGACCGCGGCTTCGCCCTCGCCGGTCACGACGATGCGCGGCCGGTCCGGTGTTTCGGCTGCCAAAGCTGCCGTGGGCACGGCCAGGGCCGCGGTCATGGCCAGCGCGATCATTCGTCTTTTCATGGAACTCCCCGTAGGTTGCAGGATGCCGCGGACGTAGGCCCCGATTGTGGATGGATTGGGGCGGCCGGACCGCCGAGCGCAGCCGGACGCTGCGTAAGAAAAAGCGCGGCGGGCGAGCGCCCGGCTGGCCGAGCGCGCCGAGTTTCTTTAAGAACAATCGCAGGTGGTGCGTCGCGTGGTCTTGGAAGAGGAGACGGGGTCGTGAGGTCACTCGCATGGGGCGTGTCGCTTGCCGCGGCACTGGCAGTCGCATGCCAAGGGGCGCAGGCCCAGGGGGGAGCGGCGCCCGCAACCCCGCCGATGGTCGAGACGGCGGCGGTCAAGCTGGCCTCCGTCACCAACCAGACCCAGTTCGTCGGCTCGGTCGTCGCGGCGCAGCAGGTCGACCTGATGGCGCGGGTGGAAGGCTTCCTCGACTCGGTCAATTTCACCGAGGGCGGTTTCGTCCAGGCCGACAGCGTCGCCTTCGTCATCGAAAAGGACACCTACCAGGCAGCCGTGGACGGCGCGCAGGCGCAGCTGGAATCGGCGAAGGCCGCGGAGGCGGGCGCGGAAGCCAATCTCAAGCTGCAGGACATCAATCTCGTGCGCCAGCAGGAACTGCTGCGCACCAACGCCGTCTCGCAGTCGACCGTCGACCAGGCGCAGGCCAACCGGGACAATGCGGCAGCTCAGGTCGACCAGGCCAAGGCGCAGGTCCTTCTGATGCAGTCTCAGCTCGAGACGGCGCAGCTGAACCTCTCCTACACGGACGTGAAGTCGCCCATCACCGGGCGCATCGGCAAGGCCAACATCACGGAGGGCAATCTCGTGTCGCCGTCCAGCGGGCCGCTCGCGACGGTCGTCCAGACCGACCCCATCCGGGTCGTGTTTTCGATCTCGGACCGCGAATATCTCGAAGTCGTCAAGGCGCTCAAGCCCAGCAACCAGGGTCTCGAGGCGGACGCGGCGGACTACCAGCCCAGGCTCGAGCTTCCCGACGGCACCGAGTACGACCAGGCCGGCAGGATCGCCTTCATCGACAACACGATCGATCCGTCGACTGGCACCATCGCCGTCTATTCCGAGTTCCCGAACCCGCAGCTGAAGCTCGTGCCCGGACAGTTCGTCGAGGTCAACGTGCAGGCGGGCCAGAGCGTCGAGCTTCCGGTCGTGCCGGCCTCGGCCATCCTCCAGGACCAGGAAGGCGCCTATGTGTTCGGACTGGACGACCAGAACCGCGCGCAGATCCGCCGCGTCACGCTCGGCCAGCGCGTGGGCACCGACTGGGCGATCACCGCGGGCCTCGCGCAGGGAGAGGTCGTGATCGTCTCGGGCATCCAGAAGGTGAGGCCCGGCATCGCCGTGACGCCGCAGCCGGCGGGTACCTGATCCATGTTCGCCGACATCTTCATCCGCCGTCCCCGGCTGGCGATGGTCATCGCCATCATCATCACGCTCGCCGGCACGATCGCGATGCTCAACATCCCGGTCGCCCAGTATCCCGACATCACCCCGCCGACCGTGCAGGTGACGGCGAGCTATCCGGGAGCCGACGCCGAGACGCTGGCCGAAACCGTGGCCGCGCCCATCGAGCAGCAGGTCAACGGCGTCGAGGGCATGATCTACATGGCCTCGACCACCAGCTCGAGCGGCCTCTACACGCTCACCGTCACCTTTGCCGTCGGCACCGACCACGACATCGCGCAGGTCAACGTCCAGAACCGCGTGGCGCTGGCGACGCCCCAGCTGCCCGATGCCGTCACCCGCCTCGGCGTCAACGTGCGCGCCCAGCAGCCGAACTTCCTGCTCATCGCCAACGTGTTCTCGCCCAACGGCACGCATGACGGGCTGTTCCTGTCCAACTACGCGCAGATCAACGTCGTCAATCCGATCTCGCGCGTCTATGGCGTCGGCTCGGCCACGCTGATGGGCGGGCTCAGCTATTCGATGCGCATCTGGCTCGATCCGGACCGCATGGCCGCCCTCGGCATCACGGCTGACGACGTCACCAACGCCGTCTCGCAGCAGAACGTGCAGGCCGGGGCGGGCCTCATCGGCGCGCCGCCGATCCCCGGCGACCAGGTCCTGCAATATTCCATCACCGCGGCCGGACGGCTCGACAGCGTCGACCAGTTCGCCAACATCATCATCCGCACCAGCGCGACCGGCGGCATCGTGCGCGTGCGCGACATCGGCAGGGTAGAACTCGGCGCGCAGAGCTACTCGTCGCAGGCGCAGCTCAACGGCAAGCCGGCCGCCACGATGGCGATCTACCAGTCGCCCGGCTCGAACGCACTCGGCGTCGCGCAGGCGGTCAAGAACCAGCTCGAGGTGCTGAAGGAGCGCTTCCCCGAGGACGTGTCCTACGAGGTCATCTACGATTCCACCGATTTCGTGCGCGCCACCGTGCACGAGATCATCTACACGCTGGCGCTGACCGGCATCATCGTGCTCGCCGTCGTCTTCATCTTCCTGCAGGACTGGCGCGCGACGCTCATCCCGGCGCTGACCATTCCCGTATCGCTGATCGGCGTCTTCGCGGTTCTGCTCGCCTTCGGCTTCTCGGCCAATACCGTCACGCTGTTCGCCCTCATCCTCGCCATCGGCCTCGTCGTCGACGACGCCATCGTGGTGGTGGAGAACGTCCAGCGCGTCATGGAGGAGGAGCCAGGCATCCACCCGGCCGAGGCCGCGCGCAAGGCGATGGCGCAGGTCACCGGGCCGATCGTGTCGACCACGCTGGTGCTGTTTGCCGTGTTCATCCCGGTGGCGTTCCTGCCCGGCATCACCGGCCAGCTCTATCGCCAGTTCGCCATCACCATCACCGCGTCGGTCGCCATCTCGGCGCTCAACGCGCTGACGCTCAGCCCCGCGCTGTGCGCCGTGTTCCTCAGGCCGCCGCGCGAGGGCAGGGGGCCGTTCCGCTACTTCAACAAGGGCCTCGACAAGACCCGCAACGGCTATTCCGCGGTCAACCGCCTCCTCGCACGGCGCTCGTTCGTCGCCGGGCTGATCGTGCTGGCCTTCGCCGGGCTGGCCTACTGGCAGTTCACGCGTACGCCGACCGCCTTCATCCCGACCGAGGACCAGGGCGTGCTCTTCGTCAACGTCCAGCTTCCGGACGCCGCGTCGCTGCCGCGCACGCAGGACGTGCTGAACAGGCTGGAGACGATCGCGCGCGGCGTCGACGGCGTCGCCAACGTCGTCACCGTCTCCGGCTACAGCCTGCTCACCGGCGCGATCCAGCCCAATAGCGGCCTCGGCCTCATCGTCATGAAGCCATGGGACGAGCGCACTACGCCCGAGACGGGATTGCGCGGGATATATGCCAGGCTCAACCAGGAATTCGCCGGCCTCGGTGCCGCCAACATCATCGTGTTCCCGCCGCCGGCCATCCCCGGCGTCGGCAACGCCGAGGGCTTCGACTTCCGGCTCGAGGCGCTCGGCGGCCAGTCGCCCGAGGAACTCGCGCAGGTCATGCGCAACTTCATCGTGGCCGCGAACCAGGACCCCGCCATCGGCACCGCCTATTCCACCTTCTCGGCGGAGGTGCCGGGCCTTTTCCTCGACATCGACCGGGTCAGCGCGCAACGCCTGAACGTGCCGGTCTCGACCATCTTCAACACGCTGCAGACGCAGCTGGGCTCGTCCTACGTCAACAACTTCACGATCCTCGGGCAGGTCTATCAGGTCAACGTCCAGGCCGATCAGGCCTACCGCCGCACGCCCGAAGACATCCTGAAAATCTATGTCCGCAGCACGACCGGGGCGATGGTGCCGCTGCGTGCGCTGGCGACCGTCCGCACCGAACTGCAGCCGACGCTGCTCTCACGCTACAACCAGTTCACCGCCGCGACCATCAACGGCACGCCGGCGGTGGGCGGCTCTTCCGGCCAGGCGATGGACGCGCTGACACGGCTCGCCGGCACGGACCTGCCGCAAGGCTACGCCTTCGAGTGGTCGGGCCTGTCCTACCAGGAGGCGCTGGCCTCCAGTTCAACCCTCATCGTCTTCGCGCTCGCCCTGATCTTCGGCTATCTCTTCCTTGTCGCGCAGTATGAAAGCTGGACCATACCGTTCGCGGTGCTGACCTCGGTGGTGGTCGCCATTCTCGGCGCGATCATCGGAATCCGTATGGTGGGCCTCGGGCTCAACATCTATGCGCAGATCGGCCTGGTGCTCCTGATCGGGCTGGCGGCGAAGAACGCGATCCTGATCGTCGAGTTCGCCAAGGAGCGGTACGAGTCCGGCAGGAGCCTGCAGGACGCCGCGGTCGAGGGCGGTCACATGCGTTTCCGCGCCGTCCTGATGACAGCCATCGCCTTCATCCTCGGCTCGATCCCGCTGGTTCTGACGCATGGCGCGGGCGCCGCCAGCCGTGTCTCCATCGGCGCCACAGTGGTCGGCGGCATGTTCGCCGCGACCCTCGTCGGCATCCTGCTGATCCCCGCGCTGTTCGTGTTCTTCGAGCGGATGGGCGAACTCTTCGGCGGCCGCGACCGCAAGCATGAGGCCGCCGCCGAGAAGCCGGCAGCGTGACGGGTCCGCGTGCTCCGGTGACGCCGACGGGATGCTCCCATGACGCCGACGCGGGCACCGGAGCTGGCCGCGCCAGCGGCAACCAGCCGGTCGCCGCGCATGACGGAACGGGGCTGAGCCGACGCGGCCTCCTCCTCGCCTCGGCCCTGGCCGTGCTGGCGCCGGGAGCGGTGATCGGCGGCGCCGGCCCCGCGCTGGCGCGCCGCGCGACGCCGCAGGCGCGTATCATCCCGGCCCATCCGCTGCCGGTACCCGGCACCGTCAGCGATGCGATGAAGGGCGTCGTCGGCGCCCCGCTGCCCGACAACTGGAATGCCGTGCCGAAGGCCGCGCAGGAGTGGCGCGCGCTCGCCAGGGCCAGCGGCGAGGGCTCCGGGCCGGTCCTCGCCGAGATCCGCGAGCGGCTCGGCGTCTCGCTCGAGGTTACGACGATGGCGGGCGTGCGCGTCTACATCTCGACGCCCGCCGACATGCCCGCGCGCAACCGCGACCGCGTGCTGATGCATCTCCATGGCGGAGGCTACGTGCTTTTCCCGGGCGAGGTCGGCGCCGGCGAGGGCATGATGATGGCGGGCTACGGCCGCATGCGCGTCGTCTCGGTGGACTACCGCATGGCGCCGGACTTCCCTTTCCCGGCGGGGCTGGACGATGCGGTTGCCGTGTGGAAGGCGATGCTATCCGGCAACGACCCGAAGCGCATGGCAGTATTCGGCACCTCGGCCGGCGGCGGGCTCACTCTGGCCCTGATGCTGAAGCTCCGCGAGCTCGGCCTTCCCTTTCCGGCAGCGCTGGCGCCGGGCAGCCCCTGGGCCGATCTTTCCGGGGCCGGCGATTCCGTCTCGGCCAACGCCTTCGTGGACAATGTCCTCGTCTTGAACGACGGCTGGCTCGGTGCCGCGGCATCGCTCTACGCCGGGGCGGAGAGCCTGGGCAATCCGCTCATCTCTCCGATCAACGGCGACTTTTCCGGCTTCCCGCCAGCGATCCTGACCTCCGGCACTCGCGACCTCCTGCTCAGCGACACGGTGCGCGTCCATCGCAAGCTGCGGCAGGCGGGCGTGGTGGCCAGCCTGCAGCTCTTCGAAGCGCAGAGCCATGCCCAGTTCCTGACGCCTTTCGCGCCGGAGACCGAGGAGGCATTCGGCGAAATCGCCGGCTTTCTCGACCGGCATCTCGCACGCTGATCAGGGCGTCGGCCTGAACACCCCGTTCTCGTCGCGCTTGAGCGGCGCTGCCTGCTTGGCCAGCGGCACGCCGGGCACGTCCGTCACCGACACGCCTTCGCCCCAGCCCGGCGGTGCGATCGCCACGTAGCGCGCGAAGCCTCCCGACCCGCCGAGCGGCTTGGCGAAGCCTATCGTCACCAGCGCGCCGGCCTCCGGCACCTTATCGAGATTTGCCACGCCCTCTGCCTGGGTGAAGTCGTTGTGCAGGAGCCAATGCTCGCCTTCCAGCGTCGGCGTGGTGTCGGTGTCGAGCGGCTCGTGGCCGTGAAACAGGATCTTGCGCTCGTTGTGCAAAAATTTGAGCGCGTCCAGGCTGACGCCGGGAAACGGCTTCTGGTTGAAGCGCGCGCGATCGTCCCACCTCTTGTACCAGTCGGAGCGCACGAAGACGACCGATCCCTCCGGGATGCGGCCATGGACCTTTTCCCATTCCTCGATGTCGGAAACCTGGAGGTGGTAACCTTCGTCGCCCTTCACCTTGTCGGCGATGCTGATGACCACGAGAGGCCGCACGGCATAGGTCGCCGGCAGGTCGCTGATCGTTGCGCCGAGCGGGTTCCAGTGCGAGGGCGGGTCCAGCTGGGTGCCGTACTGGTCGGTCGTCAGTTCGTATGCGGTGGCTACGAAACCGTGCTTGTCGTAGGTGAATTCCTCGCCCTTCTTCACATAGCCCTCGATGTCCTGGCCGGCGACCGTCGGCTTGAAGGTGGCGTTCGCGAAGCCCGGCCATACCGGTTGCACCGGCTCGAATGCGTGGGTCAGGTCGATGTATTTCGCCGGCTTCAGCGAGGTGTCGTAAATCTTCCAGAGTGATGTGTCGTCGTCGGCGCGGGCAATTCCGGCGGTGGCGAAGGCCGCACCGAATGCCGCGGCGCGCAGGAGGGCAGGTGCATTCATTTGAGCATCTCCTTGAAAGACGTGACCGCGACACGATCATCCAATTGACGGCGTCCGGCAAGCAACGAAAGCCCCGCCGCCTGACGGGAGCACGCAAATCTTCGGCAGCAAGAGCGCCGCCGACGAGAACGGAGGCACCAGCCGTGTGGCACAGTCGCCGAACCTGTTTGTCTGATTTGTCAGACTTGCGCTTGCAGCCGCGCCGGGCGATTGTAGAAGGGACGCCGGCACGGGCGCCGTCGACGGAGTCGGCCCGGGCGCAAGTGCCGTCGATGGGCGGAAATGCCGGCGCAGGTGCCGGCATCATGGTGCCGTGAGACCCTTGGGAGGAATGGAATGAAAAAACTGTTTGTGTTGGGTGCCTTCGCCGCGATGCTCGCGTCGGGCACCGCGCTTGCCGATACCAGCGACAAGCGGATCGCTTTCTCGAACAACTATGCCGGCAATTCCTGGCGGCAGGCGATGCTGAAGAGCTACGACGCCGTCACCAAGAAGGCCGTGGCCGACGGCGTGGTGGCTGCCTCGGACGTGTTCACCACGGCCGACCAGGAAGTGCCCACCCAGGCCGCGCAGATCCAGAACCTGATCCTGCAGGGCTATGACGCCATCGTCATCAACGCCTCGTCGCCCGATGCGCTCAACGGCGCCGTCAAGCAGGCCTGCGACGCGGGCATCGTGGTGGTTTCCTTCGACGGTATCGTCACCGAGCCCTGCGCCTATCGCGTCGTCGTCGACTTCTTCGACATGGGCAAGCAGGAGATCGAGCAGATGAAGGCGTTCCACCCCGAGGGTGGAAACCTTCTGGAGATCCGCGGCCTCGCCGGCACGTCGATCGACGAGGAGATCCACAAGGGCATCCTCGCCGGCGTGGAAGCCAACCCGCAGTTCAAGATCGTCAACTCGGTGACCGGCAACTGGGACCAGACGACGGCGCAGAAGGCCGTTGCCACCGTGCTGCCCTCGCTGCCCGACATCGTCGGCGTGGTCACCCAGGGCGGCGACGGCTACGGCGCGGCGCAGGCCTTTGCTGCGGCCGGCAAGCCGCGTCCGACCATCATCATGGGCAACCGCCAGGACGAACTCGCCTGGTGGAAGGAGCAGAAGGACAAGGACGGCTACAAGACCTGGTCCGCTTCCATCGCGCCCGGCGTCTCGTCGCTCGCCTTCTGGGTCGCCCAGCAGGTGCTCGACGGCCGCACCGACGTGCCGCACGACCTGCTCGTACCCTATCTCGCCTTCACCCAGGACGATTTCGAGGCGGCTCTGCCCAACATCGAGGTCGGGGGCGTGGCGAGCGCGGAATACACGCAGGAAGACGCGATCAAGGCCATCGAGGCCAACATCAAGAAATGATCGTGCATGGCATGACGATTGCGGGCGGCGGAAACTGATGTCCGCCGCCCGTCCCAACATCGTGAAGCTGGACGGCGTCGAAAAGCATTTCGGCGCCGTCCGCGCGCTCGACGGCGTTGATTTCGCCGTCGATGCTGGTGAATGCATCGGGCTGGTCGGGCATAACGGCGCCGGCAAGTCGACCTTGATGCAGACGCTGGCCGGCACGCTATCGCCGGATAGCGGCAGCATCGCCATCCGCTCGCAAGTCGAGCAGAATTATTCGGTCGTGCGCGCCCAGAAGCTCGGCATACGCTGCGTCTTCCAGGAACTGTCGCTCTGCCCCAATCTCAGCGTCGCCGAGAACACGCGCGTCAATCATCCGCCGCTCAAGGGCTTCGGCTGGCGCAGGCGCGCCGCCGCGCTGATCTCGCAGAAGCTCGACGAGATATTTCCCGGCCACGGCATTGACCCGTCCGACATCGTCAGCGACCTGTCGATCGGCAAGCGCCAGATGGTCGAGGTCGCCCGCGCTTTCACTGTCACCCACGATCCGCTGGAAGTCGTCATCCTCGACGAGCCGACCTCGTCGCTCGACGCCCATACGGCCGGGCAGCTGCTCGCCTTCGTTCGCCGGTTCGTCGCGTCCGGCAAGAGCTGCATCCTGATCTCGCACCTGCTCGGCGAGATCCTCGAAAACGCCGACCGCATCGTGGTGATGCGCGACGGCAAGGTGGTCGCAACCGACGCGGCTTCCTCCTTCGATAGGGCGCGGCTGGTCGCCACGATGGGCGGCGCGGAGCATCGCGACAAGGTGGCGGCCAATGCGCGGGCTCCTGCCAGGCAGAAAGGGGCAGTGCGCGTCCGCGCGCGTCCCGCGCGTCAGGCCGACGACAAGGAACTCGTCGCCCATGAGGGCGAGATCATCGGCCTTGCCGGGCTCGCCGGCCACGGCCAGACCGACCTTCTGCTCGCCGTCTTCGACGCGGCCCGGATGCGCAAGCCGGGCGTCGAGGTCGCCGCGCCGGTGGCGCTGGTGGCGGGCGACCGCCAGACCGACGGCATCTTCGCGCAATGGTCGATCGCCCGCAACATCGGCATCCGCTCGCTGGCGCGTCTGCGCAACGGGCTGCTGATCTCCTCGCGCAAGGAGGAGGAACTCGCCGAGGCCTGGCGAAAGAAGATCGGCATCCGCACGCCGGACATGGACAACAACATCCTGTCGCTGTCCGGCGGCAACCAGCAGAAGGCGCTCTTCGCGCGTGCCCTCGGCTCGGACGCACAGATCGTCCTCATGGACGATCCGATGCGCGGCGTCGATATCGGCACCAAGCTCGAAGTCTACGACCTGGTCCGGGAGGAGGCGAAGAAGGGCCGCACCTTCCTCTGGTACACGACCGAGACCGACGAACTCGAACATTGCGACCATGTCTACGTGTTCCGCGGCGGCGTCATCGTCGCCGACCTGAAGCGTGGCGAAGTGACGGAAGAGAAAGTGATCCAGTCCTCCTTCAGCGAGGCGTCATGAGCGCCGCCGCGACGATCGAACCCGCCGCGGCGCGGCCGGGGTCAGCGGCTCGCGCGCGCATGCTGCGCGCGATGCTGCCCGCCCTGTCGCTGGCGCTGGTGGTGATCGCCATCGCCTGGCTCAATCCGCGGGCCATCAGCTATTTCGGCTTCAGCCTGATGCTGAACCTGGCGATCCCCATCGCGCTCGCCACCATCGCGCAGATGTTCGTCATCGCCAGCAACGAACTCGACCTCTCGATCGGCACCTTCGTGGGCTTCGTCGCCTGCGTGACTGCGACCTGGCTGCGAGATGCGCCGCTGGTGGGCGTCCTGATCCTAGCCGGCTCGATCGGCGTCTACGCCCTGCTCGGCGCGCTGATCCACCTGCGCAACCTGCCGTCCATCGTGGTGACGCTGGGCATGAGCTTCGTCTGGCAGGGCCTCGCCATCCTCACGCTGCCGACGCCGGGCGGCAAGGCGCCGGACTGGCTGTCGGCCATCGTCGGCTTCAAGCCGCCCTTCGTGCCCTTTCCGATCGTCGCCGCGGTCGTCATCGCGCTGGTCGTTCATTTCGGCCTGATGCGCACCTCATACGGCGCGATCCTGCGCGGCTCAGGCGGCAATCCCGTCGCGCTCGGCCGCGCCGGATGGTCGATCCTGCGCGTCAAGATGACCTTGTTCGCGCTCGCCGGTGTGTTCGGCGTGCTGTCGGGCATGACGCTGGTCGGCATCACGACGGCCGGCGACGCAAACATCGGCAACGGCTACACGCTGCTGGCGATCGCCGGCGTCATCCTCGGCGGCGGCGAGTTCGTCGGCGGGCGCGTCTCGCCGATCGGCGCGGTGCTCGGCGCGCTCACCCTGGCACTGGCAGCGTCGCCGCTGCTGACCTTCATGAAGATCCCGCCCGACTGGCAGGTTGCGGCCAACGGCGTCATACTGATCGTCGTGCTCGCCGCCCGCGTGCTCATCAGCCGGAGGGAGCGCTGATGCCGCTGCAACTTCGCGCGCTCTTCTCCACGCCGTGGATATGGTCCTTCGTCGGCGCCTTCGTGGTCTGGCTCGCGACCGTCACCTTCACCGGCGGCGTCGGGGGAGGGGGCATGCTGACGGCGGCGCTCTCGCTCGCCGTCTTCATGGTCATCGTCGGTGTCGGCCAGATGTTCGTCATCACGCTCGGGCCCGGCAATGTCGACCTGTCGCTGCCGGCCAATATCGGGCTCGCCAGCGCGGTCGCCATGACGGTGATGAACGGACAGGATTCGCGCATCGCGCTCGGGCTTCTCGCGGCGCTCGGCTCGGGCGCGGCGGTCGGCGCGTCCAACTATTTGCTGATCTGGGCGCTGCGGATTCCGCCGATCATCGCCACCCTGTCGGCGAGCTTCATCATCCACTCCATCGACATAGCCTTCGGTCGCGGGCTGCAGATCAAGCCGCCTCCGGGTTTTGCCGACTTCACCAACGTGCAGGTGCTCGGCGTGCCGGTGATGGCGATCCTGACCGTACTGTTCACGATCGGCGCGGCCATCGCGCTCAACCGCATGATCTACGGCCGCTCGGTGCTCGCCATCGGCCAGAATTTGCGCGCCGCCTGGCTCGCCGGCGTCAATGTCGGCTGGATACGCTTCCTCACCTACACGCTGTGCGGCACGTTGGGCGGCCTCAACGGCGCGCTGCTCGCCGGCTATTTCCGCGGCGCCAACGTCGACATCGGCAATGAGTACCTGTTGTCCTCAATCGCGGTCGTGGTCATCGGCGGGACGTCCGTAGCCGGCGGCAAGGCCAACGTGCCCGGCATCTGGGGCGCGTCGCTGTTCCTCGTGCTGCTGCTCACCATGCTGAACACATTCGGCGTCAGTGCCGGGGTGCGGCTTCTCCTCACCGGCCTCATCATCGTCGGCGTCATCACCGCCGCCGGAGGCGACAAGGCGCTGCGCTGACGGGAGCGCCTATTCGAACAGCGCCATGTTCTCCGCTTCGATCCGCGGAAGGTCGGCGAGGATGCCGTTGAGGTGGGATTTCATCGCGGCCTCGGCGGCGTCGGGGTCGCGCGCGTCGATCGCCCGCATGATCGCCTCATGTTCGGCGATCAGCGTTTCCATGGAGTTGGGTTTGCGGATCTGCAGATTGCAGACCCGATCGATGTGGGCCTTGATGTCGGCAATGACACTCCAGGCCATGCCACAGCCGGCACCGTTGGCGATCGCCATGTGGAACTGCTCGTCCTCGCGCCGGAAGCGGTGGTGGTCCTGCGCCTCCCGCGCCGCCTGCTGGCGCGCCATGATGCCGGTGATCGACGCGCGCACCCACGGGTCGAACGTCGCGCAAGCGCGCCGGACCACCGCCGTCTCGATGGCTTCGCGCACGAAGCGCGCCTCCATCATCTCGCGCGCCGAGATTTTCACAACCACGGTGCCGCGCTTCTGACGCACTTCGACCAGCTTCGACTTGCCGAGCGCGATCAGCGCCTCCCGCACCGGCTGGCGGGATACGCCCATGCCGTCCGCGATCTCCTGTTCGGAAAGGCGCGTGCCGGGCTTGAGTTCAAGCCGAATGATTGCTTCACGCAGGTCGCGCTCCACCTGCGCCGCCGTGGTGGCACCCGTTTCGGAGCGGTTCTCGAACTTAAGGGACGCGATGTTCATGACAGTCTTTTAGCACATTGACAGGGCGGAACAACTACCATACCGTACCATACATAACATACTGTACCATACGAACCGCGCTGGCGGATCGGATGTACGGAGGAGCATCGACGGTGAATATCCAGACCAATTTCCTAGCGCCCACGAGCGACGACAGCCGCCTTCGCAAGGCGTCCTACCGCATGCTGATCGGGGGCCGGTCGGTCGACGCCGCATCCGGCAAGACCATCACGCGCGAAAGCCCGGGCCACACCGGCAGCGTCGTCGGCGAGTGGCCGGAAGCGTCCGCGGATGACGTGAAGCTGGCCATCGGCGCAGCGCGCGAAGCCTTCGACAACGGTCCCTGGCCGCGCATGTCGGGCGCGGAGCGCTCGCGGCTGCTCTACAAGGTCTCCGAGCTCATCCTCGCCAACCTCGACGAACTGGCGCTCGCCGAGTGCCTCGAGGTTGGCAAGCCCATCGCGCAGGCGCGCGGCGAGATCGAATATTGCGCCGACCTCTGGGCCTATGCCGCCGGCCAGGCGCGCGGGCAGGAAGGCGACAGCTTCAACAACATCGGCGACAACCGCCTCGGTCTGGTCCTGCGCGAGCCGGTCGGCGTCGTCGGCATCATCACGCCTTGGAATTTTCCCTTCATCATCGCCTCGGAGCGCGTGCCCTGGGCGATCGGCGCGGGCTGCACCGTGGTACTGAAGCCGTCTGAATTCACTTCCGGCACGTCGGTGCGCATGGCGGAGCTGGCGCGCGAGGCCGGCATTCCAGACGGCGTGTTCAACGTCGTCACTGGCTATGGCGATCCGGCCGGCCAGGTGCTCGCGGAAGACCCGTGCACGGACATGGTGGCCTTCACGGGCTCGGTGCGGGTCGGCACGCATCTCGCCGCGATCGCTGCGAAGCAGATCAAGCGCGTCGGCCTGGAGCTCGGCGGCAAGGGGCCGCAGATCGTGTTCGCCGACGCTGACCTCGATGCGGCGGCCGACGGCATCGCCTTTGGCGTCTACCACAATGCCGGCCAATGCTGCATCTCGGGCAGCCGTCTGCTGGTGGAAGAAAGCGTGCGCGACGAGATCATCGACCGCGTGCTCGCGATCTCCGGCAAGATTCCCTATGGCGACCCGCTCAACGACCGCACCCGCATCGGCGCGATGATCTCGCGCCAGCATCTCGACAAGGTGGAAGGCTATGTGCGCGCCGGCGAGGCGGCGGGCGCCGAGCTGCTGACCGGCGGCCACGCGGCGGGCGAGGGGGCCGGGCTCTACTACCAGCCGACCGTCTTCCGCAACGTGCGCGCCGACATGTCGATCGCCCGCGAGGAGATTTTCGGGCCGGTGCTCTCGACCATCGCCTTTCGCACGGCGGACGAGGCTGTCGCGCTGGCCAACGATTCCGAATTCGGGCTGTCGGCGACCGTCTGGTCGACCAATCTCGAAAACGCCATGCAGACGATCCGCCGTGTGCGCGCCGGCCGCTGCTGGGTCAACAGCGTGATCGACGGCACGCCGGAACTGCCGGTCGGCGGCTACAAGAAGAGCGGGCTCGGCCGCGAACTCGGCCGTTACGGTTTCGACGAATATTCGCAGGTGAAGGGAATCCACGTCACCCTGGGTACGCCGGCGCGCTGGTTCAACGGCTAGACGCCGTTTTCACGAATCCGCCTGGGAGGAGACCGGGCGGGGACATCCAAATGGGAGGAAAGTTCATGGCTAGCAGTAGCATCGGGAAACTATTGGGCGCGGCGCTCGGCGCCACGCTTCTGTCGACGGCGGCGCATGCCGCCGACGTCAAGGCGACGATGATCATCTATCTCGACCCGAGCGTGCAGTTCTTCAACCCGGTCGTGAAAGGCGCGCAAGATGCCGCGGCGCAGTTCGACGTCGATCTCGACGTGCAGTACGCCAACAATGATCCGGTGCGCCAGAACGACCTGATCGAGAGCGCCACGGCCGCCGGCGTCGACGGCATAGCGGTCGCGATCTCCAACTCGGATGCCTTCGACGACAGCATCTGCGCCGCCGTCAAGCAGGGTATCGTGGTCATCGGCTTCAACAATGACGATCTCGAAGGCGCCAAGGGCAACTGCCGCCAGGCCTATGTCGGCATGGACGAATTCGCCTCCGGCTACGAGCTCGGCAACCGCATGATCGAGAAGTTCGGCCTCAAGGAAGGCGACGTGGTGTTCAACCCGCGCGAAATCCCCGAGGCGAGCTTCGCCGTCGCGCGCGGCGGCGGTATCGAAAAGGCCATGGGCGAGAAGGGCATCAAGGTCGAGACGGTGCGCGCCGGCCTCGATCCTGCCGAGGCGCAGAACATCATGGCGCAGTTCCTGATCGCCAACCCGAACGTCAAGGCCGTGTTCGGCACGGGCTCCGTCACCTCGACGGTCGGCGCCGGCGCGATCAAGGACGCAGGGGTCGAAGTGCCGTTTGCCGGGTTCGACCTGGCTGTCGAGATCGCCAATGCGGTGGAATCCGGCGCGATGTTCGCGACCATGGACCAGCAGCCCTACCTGCAGGGCTACTATCCGATCGCCCAGATCGCGCTGGCGAAGCGCTACGGGCTGACGCCGACCGACGTTGACACCGGCCAGGGCGCATTCCTCGACCAGACGCGCATCGGCGCGGTCAAGGAAATGATCGGCTCCTATCGCTGATCGGCCGCCTCCATCGGCCTTCCGGCGCCACGCCGGAAGGCCGCATCCAGATTCCCACAAGAGGGCCGCGGCCTTGACCATCTCGTCCACCGACGGCGCGGCCGTCTCGTCCCGCACGGCCAGGAGTTCGCTGGCGCGGCAGATGCTGGCCAAGCCCGCCGGTTCGATCTTCGTCGTCTTCGCGTTGATCCAGATCTGCTGCGTCGTCGCGGGTCTGCTCTACCCCGACGATTTCCGCTATCTCTCGCCGCAGAACCTGACCATCCTGATGAAGGCGGTGCCGGTGCTCGGCTGCCTTGCGCTAGGCGCGGGCGTGCTCATGATCGCCGGCGAGTTCGACCTGTCGATAGGATCCGTCTACACGCTGACCGCCGTGATCATGGCCGTGCAGGTGGGCGATGGCATGAGCGCCTTCCTCGCCGCGCCGCTGGCCATTCTGGTCGGCGTGGCGATCGGCATGCTCAACGGCGTCATCACGCTGCGCTTCGGGCTGCCGTCCTTCATCGTGACGCTCGGCGGGCTCCTCTTCTGGCGTGGAGCGGTGCTGCTCTACAACGGCGCGGTCCAGGTCCGTTTCGACCCGGAGCCGCTGTTTTCCTCGCTTTTCGCCGGAACGATCCTCGGCCTCAACGCGGCCTTCGTCTGGATTATCCTGCTCGTTTTCGTCTTCCACCTCCTCCTGCACAATCACTGGTTCGGCAACCATGTGTTTGCGACCGGCGGCAACCGCGCGGCTGCCACCGCGATCGGCATCAACGTCAAGCGCATCAAGATCGCGGCCTTCGCGATCGCCGGCGGCATGGCGGCATTCGCCGGCATCCTGGCGACCTCGCGGGTCGGCAGCGTGCAGCCGGGGCAGGGAACCGGGCTCGAGCTGCAGGCCATTGCCGCCTGCGTCATCGGCGGGCTCTCGCTCAACGGCGGGCGCGGCTCGGTGATCGGCATCTTCCTCGGCGTGCTGCTGATCCACACCATCACCAACGTGCTGCTGCTCGTTCGCGCGCCGGGCTTCTACCTCGAGATGTTCATCGCAACGCTGATCGTGGGCGCCGCCATCCTCAACCAGCTCATCGAACGCAAGGGGTCAGCATGACGACCACTGCGCCCCTCCTCGGACTGCACGACGTCAGCAAGCGTTTCGGTGGGCTGACGGCGCTGAAGAACCTGTCCTTCCACGTCAATGAGGGCGAGGTGGTCGGGCTGCTCGGCGACAACGGCGCCGGCAAGTCGACGACGGTGAACCTGATCTCCGGCATCCACCAGCCGAGTTCGGGCCACATCTCGGTCGACGGGAGGCAGACTCTGTTCACCTGCCGCACCGACTCGGCAGACGCCGGCATCGAGACGATCTACCAGAACACGGCGCTGGTGGATTCGCTGTCGATCACCCGCAACATCTTCATGGGCCGCGAGCGCGTCAACGGCATGGGCTTCCTGAAGCAGGCAGAGATGCGCGAGATCGCCATGGAGGTGCTGAAGTCGGCCGTGCACATTTCCGGCATCGACTCCCCCGACAAGCTGGTCGGCGAGCTTTCGGGCGGCCAGAAGCAGGCGGTGGCGATCGCGAGGGCCGTGTTCTTTAAGCGCCGCGTTCTGCTACTCGACGAACCGACCTCCGCGCTCTCGGTGCGCGAGACCGAGGCGCTTCTCAACCAGGTGCTGAAGCTGAAGGCCGAGAACGTGTCGAGCGTCCTGGTAACGCATAACCTTTATCACGCCTATCAGGTGTGCGACCGCTTCGTTATCATGAGCCACGGGACGAAAGTATTCGACGTGGCCAAGGCGGACACGACGATCGGCCAACTTACGGAATATGTGGTGCTGACATGACGATCCAGGACAATGCGACTGCCTCCGGCGTTACGGAGGTGGACATCCGCCATGCCATCGACCCGCTGACCGCCGCCGCTATGGGCACCGACGAGCTGCGCGCCAACTTCCTGATCCCGGATCTTTTCCAACCGGGCAGGGTGGCGCTCACCTATACCCATTATGACCGCATGATCGTCGGCGGTGCGACGCCTCTCGGCCAGGCGCTGCCGCTCGGGCCGATCAGGCAGACGGGTACGAAAAATTTCCTCGATCGTCGCGAGCTGATCGTCATCAACATCGGCGGCGCCGGCACGGTGACGGTCGATGGCGAGGCCTTCGCTGCGGGCCCGCGCGACATGGTCTATGTGGGCATGGGAACGGCCAACGTGTCCTTCGCCTCAGACGATGCTGCGACGCCCGCGAAATTCTACCTGCTATCGGCGCCGGCGCATGCCAACCATCCGGCAAAGCTGATCCGGATCGGCGACGCCAAGCGCATCGATCTCGGCAGCCAGCAGACTTCCAACGAGCGCTCGATCTTCCAGTTCATCCATCCGGAGGGCGCCAAGACCTGCCAGCTGGTGGTCGGCATGACGCAACTCGCGCCGGGGTCGGTCTGGAATACGATGCCTTGCCATGTGCACGACCGGCGCATGGAAGCCTATCTCTATTTCGACCTGGCCGATAACGCCCGCGTCTTCCACCTGATGGGCGAACCGGACGAAACCCGCCACCTGGTGATGAAGAACGAGGAGGCGGTCGTGTCGCCTCCTTGGTCGATCCATTCCGGCGCGGGCACGGCGAGCTACGCCTTCATCTGGGCGATGGCCGGCGACAATGTCGACTACACCGACGTCGATGCCGTGCCGATCGACACGATGCGCTGAAGCTGACTAGCGGGCTCAGACGATCCCGCCGCCTCCGCCTGCTACCGCCGGGCGTTCCGCCGCGACCTTTTTGCGATAGCGGCTTGCGCGATAGGCGGCGATCGGATCGATCGCGCCGCCCAACTGCAGCCGTACCATGCCGAGGATCGGCTCGATGTCGGTGCGGAATGCCGCCTTCAGCGTCTGCGTGGCCATGAAGGCGTCGTTGGAATCCTGATAGGATGCGAGCGCCTCGCGATCGACCAGCAGGGCCGTACCATAGGCGCGCAGCACCTCGACCGCCGACTGCATTAGGCTCTCGATCGGATCGGTGACGTTGTGGCTCTGGTCGAGCATGTGGGCCGGATCGAAACCCTCGGCCTCGTTCAGCTCGGCATCGACCAGTTCGTTGAAGACGAGGAATAGCCGGTAGGGGTCGATCGACCCCGTGTCGAGGTCGTCGTCGCCATATTTGGAATCGTTGAAGTGGAAGCCGCCGAGTTTCCTGAACTGGATCAGCCGCGACACGATCATCTCGATATTGACGTTCGGCGCATGGTGGCCGAGGTCGACCAGGCAGAATGCTTTCGGGCCAAGCTCCTGCGCGATGATGTAGTTGGTGCCCCAGTCCTGCACGACGGTCGAATAGAAAGCCGGCTCGTACATCTTGTGCTCGGAAAACAGCCGCCAGTCGTCGGGCAGCGCGGCATAGATCTGGCGCATCGAGTCGAGATAGCGCTCGAAGGCCTTTGCGAAATTGACCTGGCCAGGGAAGTTCGAGCCGTCGCCGATCCACACCGTCAGCGCCTTCGAGCCGACCGTCTTGCCGATCTCGATGCATTCGAGATTGTGCTCCACGGCTTGCCCGCGCGTAGCCGCGTCGGCGTGGCTGAGCGAGCCGTATTTGTAGGACAGCGTCTGGCCGGCCGCGTCGGCGAAAGTGTTGGAGTTCATGGCGTCGAAGCCGAGGCCGAAGCGGCTCGCCGCCTGCTTCAGCCGCTGCGGATCGGCCTTGTCCCACGGGATGTGCAGCGAGACGGTCGGGGTGGCGCGCGTCAGCTGCTGAATGACGGCGCAGTCCTCGATCTTGTCGAAGATGTCGCGCGGCTCGCCGTCGCCGGGAAAACGCGCGAACCGCGTGCCACCGGTGCCGACGCCCCAGGAGGGGATGGCGACATGGAAGGCCGCGACCTTGTCGCGGATAGCGTCGATGGCAATGCCGCGCCGGTCGAGACGTTCGCCGAGGGTTTCGTAGTCGCGTCTGAGGTCGGCTTCGCGGGTGGCGTTGTCGCGCTCGAGGACGTCGGTCGAGATGATGGTTTCGGTCATTTTCGGTATCCTCCCCAAACTGCGTTCGCCCGGCGCTGCCCCTCATCCGCCTGCCGGCACCTTCTCCCCGTGAGAACGGGGAGAAGGGAGAAGCTCCGGCGTCGGCGCCTCCCTCTCCCCGTCCTTACGGGGAGAGGGTATGGGTGAGGGGCAGCGCCGACCTCGAAAATTATCGGCTATCGCGTGAAACTCTGCGCATTCCCCGCATCGACGTTCAGGATATTGCCCGTCGACTTTGCCGACAGATCCGAGGCGAAAAAGTAGATGCCCTCGGCGATGTCTTCCGGGAACACCGAGCGCTTCAGCATCGAGCGCGAACGGTAGTGTTCCTCGAGGTCGTCGGTCGACATCTTGTAGGCGGCGGCGCGCTGTTCCTTCCACTCGCCGGTCCAGATCTTCGAGCCACGCAGCACGGCGTCCGGGTTGACGACGTTGACGCGGATCTGCGCCTCCGCGCCTTCCAGCGCGAGGCAGCGGGCAAGGTGGATTTCCGCCGCCTTGCCGGTGCAGTAGGCGGCGGCGTTGGGGGAGGCGGCGAGGCCGTTCTTGGAGGCGACGAAGATGACGTTGCCGCCGATCTCCTGCGTGCGGAACAGGCGGAACGCCTCGCGGCTGACGAGGAAATAGCCGGTGGACAGGATGTTCATGTTCTTGTCCCACAGCGCCAAGGTCGTGTCCTCGATCGGCGCGGAGGAGGCGAGGCCGGCGTTGGACACCAGGATGTCGAGGCCGCCGAATTCGACGGCCGCATCTGCGAAGCCGGCTATCACGGCATCCTCCCTGGTCACGTCGACTGGCACCGCGCGCACGAAATCCGCGCCGTAGGCGCTCGCGAACTCCTCATGCGCTTTCGCCAGCGCCGCCTCGTCGATGTCGGCGAGCACGACGCAGGCGCCTTCGCCTAGAAGCCGTGTCGCCGTCGCACGGCCGATGCCGCCCGCGCCGCCGGTCACCAGCGCGACGCGGCCGGCGAGCGACTTTGGCTTGGGAAGGCGGCGCAGCTTCAGGTCCTCCAGCAGCCAGTATTCGATGTCGAAGGCTTCCTGCTCCGGCAGGCCGACATAGGCCGAGGCGGTCGAGGCGCCGCGCATCACGTTGATGGCATTGACGTAGAATTCGCCCGAGACGCGCGCGGTCGCCTTGTCGCCAGCGAAGGTGAACATGCCGACCCCCGGCATCAGATAGACGACCGCGTTGGGATCGCGCACCGGCGGCGAATCCGGATGCTTGCAGCGGTCGTAATAGGCCTGGTAGTCGGCGCGGTAGGCCGCCACGTCCTCCGGCAGCCTTGCCACCACGGCGTCGAGGTCGGGCCTGGCCGGATCGAACTCGACGATCAGCGGCCGGATCTTGGTGCGCAGGAAATGGTCAGGGCAGGAGGTGCCAAGGGGGGCCAGCGTGCGCAGTTCCTTCGAATTGACGAACTCCAGCACCGCGTCGGAATCGTCGAAATGGCCGACCTTGTGGCTCGCCTTCGAGATCAGCCCGCGGATCTTCGGCATCAGCTTCGCCGCGATGTCTCTGCGCTTGGCCTGCTCCAGCGACGCGACGGCCGCGCCTCCGAAGACCGGCTTGCCGGCGCCATTCTCCTCGAACCAGGCGATGGCCTGGTTGATGGTGGAGATCGTCGTCTCGTAGCATTCCTTCTGCGTGTCGCCCCAGGTAAACAGGCCGTGGCTTTCGAGGATGACACCCTTGGCCTCAGGGTTCTCGACGCAGAACCTTTCCAGCCACAGGCCCAGCTCGAAGCCTGGCCGCTTCCAGGGCAGCCAGCCGATCGCGTCGCCGAAAATCTGCCGGGTCAGTTCCCTGGAATTCTTCGCGGCGGCGATTGCTATGATCGCGTCGGGATGCATGTGGTCGACATGAGCGCGCGGCACATAGGCGTGCAGGGGTGTGTCGATCGAGGCCGCGCGCGGGTTCAGGTTGAAGGTGCAGTGGGGCAGGTAGCCCACCATCTCGTCTTCGTAAGCGACGCCGCGATAGAGCCCCTTCAGCGCACGCAGCTTGTCCATGTAGAGCGTGGCGAAACCGTCGAGTTTTATCGAGGCGCTGTCGCCGCCCGAGCCTTTCACCCATAGGACCTCGACCTCCGCGCCGGTCAGCGGGTCTTTCTGCCAGACTTTCGAGGAGGTGTTGCCGCCGCCATAATTGGTGACGCGCTTGTCGGCGCCGAGCGTGTTGGAGCGATAGACGAGAAGCTCCGGCTCGCCGAGCCCGGCCGCCTTCTCGTCGTCCCACAGGTTGGCGAGGCGCTTGGAACTGCGCGTATCGAGCATCGGCGGAACCTCCCTTGCGACGCGCGTTCAGGCTGCGCACCGTTCGCTCGAAACTCCGACAAGCCGGTCCAGCTGTCAATCAAAAACAATCATGTTCGATCATATTGCGCTGCACAATGAGAATTTGTGAGCGGAAATGATTGACACTCATTTTGCCGGATGCGTAGATGCAACCAGGGAGGAACCATGCACGAGAAGGAGCGTCATCGACTGATCCTGTCTGCCGTCCAGGAAAGACCTGTGGTGACGGTGCAGGAGATGGTCGACCTGACGGAGGCCTCGGAGGCCACGATCAGGCGCGACATTGCGGCGCTCCATCTGCAGAAGAGGCTGCGCCGCGTGCGCGGCGGGGCCGAGGCGATATCGCCGCCGCAATTCGTAGGGTTGGCCGGCCGGCCGTTCTCCGTCAACGAGAGCCTGCATGCAACGCAGAAGCGCGCGATTGCCCGCGAGGCCGTGGCACTCTGCAACGACGGCGACCCGATCATCATCAACGGCGGCACCACCACCTTCCAGATGGTGCATTTCCTGACCGGCCGCCGCATGCCGATCTTCACCAACTCCTTTCCGATCGCCGAGCACCTGCTCAAGCATTCCAAGAACACGGTGATGCTTTCGGGCGGCACGATCTACCGCGAGCAGAACATCATCCTGTCGCCCTTCGAGAACGACGTGACGCGCAATTTCTACGCGCGCCGCATGTTCATGGGCGCGCAGGGGCTCGGTCCGCTCGGCCTGATGGAGGCAGACCCCCTGCTGATCCAGGCCGAGCAGAAGCTGATCGACCAGGCCGACGAGCTGGTGGTGCTGGCGGACTCGTCGAAGTTCCGCCGCCGCTCGAGCCTGATCCTGTGCGGCCTGCCGCGGATCGCCACGGTGATTACCGACGACGGAATCGAGGACGGCGACGCCAAGATGCTGGAGGAGGCAGGCGTCGGCGTTGTCATCGCTCGCGTGGAAAAAAGGGAGGATTCCGCATCGGTCGCGTGAGCGGCCGTCGGGAGAGACAAGCGGCGATCGGGAGGAACCGTCGCCGGTTGCAAGCAAACCGGACAGTCAACTTTTGGGAGGAACTGAAATGAAACTGCTCAAGACGCTCGGTGCGGCACTCGCCGTCACTGCATCCGTGCTCGCCGCTGGTGCGGCCTATGCCGAGACCCGCATCGCGGTCGTCGCGAAGGACGTCGGCAACGGCTTCTTCGTCGCCGCCGGCAAGGGCGCGGAGGAAGCGGCCAAGGAGATCGGCGACACGACGATCATCTTCACCGGCCCCACCGAGCCGACCGCCGAAGGCCAGATCGAAGTCATCAACTCGCTGGTCGCCCAGCAGGTCAACGCCATCGTCATCTCGGCCAACGATCCCGACGCGCTGGTGCCTGCACTGAAGAAGGCGATGGATCGCGGCATCGTGGTGGTGTCCTTCGATTCCGGCGTCGCCAAGGAAGGGCGCCAGGTGCAGCTCGATCCGTCATCGATCGACCTGATCGGCCGCACGATCGTCAAGCTCGCCGCCGACCACCTGCCGGACGGCAAGGGCAAGATCGCCTTCCTGTCCGGCACCGCGACCGCGACCAACCAGAACGCGTGGCTCGCTGCAGCCAAGGAGCACTATGGCGAGTTCCCGGGCGTCGAAGTGGTGTCGACCGTCTATGGCGACGACCTGTTCGACAAGTCGTACCGCGAGGCGCAGGGCCTGCTGACGACCTATCCGGACCTCGCTGCGATCTCTGCGCCGACCTCGGTCGGTATCGTCGCTGCCGCGCAGGCTGTCACCGACGCCAAGAAGATCGGCCAGGTCAATGTCACCGGCCTAGGCCTGCCGTCCGAGATGGCCGCCCATGTGAAGTCGGGAGCTTCGAAGTCCTTCGCCATCTGGAACCCGATCGATCTCGGCTATTCGGCGACCATGATCGCGAGCCACCTGCTCAAGGGCGACGTCAAGGCGGAGCCGGGCGCGGAGATCCCGATCGGCCGCGTCGGCAAGATCACGCTGGACGAGAACAACTCGGCCGCGATGAGCGATCCGTTCACCTACGACGCCTCGAACATCGACCAGTTCTCGTCGATCTTCTAGGCCGCACGAGAGATCGGACCCGCCTGGTTGCAGGCGGGTCCGTCTTATCAAGGCCGCGCTTCGCGCGTATGTCCGCTTGCGGCTACCCAGCAGGACCTGTGATGGATCAAGCAACGGCAAAGGCCAGCCAGATCGACGCGGCCAAGCCGCTTCTCGTCATGAGCGGCATCGGCAAGTCGTTTCCGGGCGTGCGCGCGCTGCATGACGTCGGCCTGAAGCTTTATCCGGGGCAGGTCACCGCCCTGATCGGCGAGAACGGCGCCGGCAAGTCGACGCTGGTGAAGATCCTCACCGGCATCTACCAGCCCGACACCGGCGGCATCGAAATCGCCGGCCGGCCGGTCGCGCTGCCGAACGCGCATGCAGCGTTTCTGAACGGCATCACGGCGATCCACCAGGAGACGGTGCTGTTCGACGAGCTCACCGTGGCGGAGAACATCTTCCTCGGCCATGCGCCACGCACCCGCTTCGGCGCCATCGACTGGAAGACGATGCGCGCCAATGCGCGCGAAGTGCTGGAGGCGATGCATGCCGGGCATATCGATCCCGACGCCATGCTGAAAGAGCTCGGGATCGCCAACCGGCATCTGGTGGCAGTCGGCCGCGCCATGTCGATCGATTCGCAGATCGTCATCATGGACGAACCCACCGCCGCCCTGTCGGCCAAGGAGATCGATGAACTGTTTTTGCTCATCGAGTTCCTGAAGAGCGACGGCAAGGCGGTGCTCTTCATCAGCCACAAGTTCGACGAGATTTTTCGGATCGCCGACCGTTATACGGTGTTCCGCGACGGCGAGATGGTGGGCGAGGGGGTCCTGGCCGACACCACGCAGGATGCGATCGTGCGGATGATGGTCGGCCGCGCCGTCGACCATATCTTCCCCAAGCGCACGCCGAACATCGGCGAGCCGGTACTTTCCGTCTTCGGCTTGTCGCATCCGACCGAATTCAACGACATCTCCTTCGAACTGCGGCGGGGAGAGATCCTGGGTTTCTACGGCCTGGTCGGGGCTGGGCGCAGCGAGGTCATGCAGGCGCTGTTCGGCATCACCGAGCCCTCCGCGGGTACGATCTCGCTGGAAGGCAACCGGATCGCGCCGCGATCGGCGGCGGATGCCGTCGAAGCCGGCATCGTCTACGTGCCGGAGGAGCGCGGCCGCCAGGGCGTCGTGCTCGGACTGCCGATCTTTCAGAACGTCTCGCTGCCCTCGCTGAAGCGGACCAGCAAGTCGGGGGTGCTGCGGCTGAAGGAGGAGTTCGACGTGGCGCGACGCTTCACCGAGCGGCTCGACCTGCGCGCCTCCTCGCTCAGCCAGGACGTCGGCACGCTGTCGGGCGGCAATCAGCAGAAGGTGGTGATCGCCAAATGGCTCGCCACCAGCCCCAAGGTGATCATCCTCGACGAGCCGACGAAAGGCATCGACATCGGATCCAAGGCTGCGGTCCACGCCTTCATGGCCGATCTGGTAGCGCAAGGCCTGTCGGTCATCATGGTGTCGTCCGAACTGCCCGAGATCCTCGGCATGAGCGACCGCGTCGTCGTCATGCGGGAAGGGCGGCTGGTGACGATCCTCGACAATGACGGGCTTTCGGCCGAAACTTTGGTGCGCGCCGCCGCCGGCATCGCCGAGGAGCAGGCGGCATGAAGCAGTTGCTGAAGGCGCGCGAGATCTGGCTCGCCGGCGTCATCGTCGTTCTGATCGCGCTGGTCTCGACGCGCTCCGGCCAGTTCGCCGGCCCGGCCAACCTGCTCAACGTGTTCAACGACACGTCCATCCTGATCATGCTGGCGCTCGGCCAGATGGTGGTGATCCTCACGCGCTCGATCGACCTCTCCATGGCCGCGAACCTTGCGCTCTGCGGCATGGTCGCCGCGCTCGTCAACGTGGCGTTTCCCGGCGTGCCGGTGCCGCTGCTGATGCTCGGCGCCTGCCTGATGGGCACGCTGCTCGGCGCCTTCAACGGCATCCTGGTCTGGAAGCTCGACATGCCGCCGATCGTGGTCACGCTCGGCACGCTCACCATCTATCGCGGCCTGATCTACGTCATGGCCGGCGGCTCATGGGTGAATGCCCACCAGATGACCGACGGCTTCAAGGCGCTGCCGCGAACGGACCTGTTCGGCCTGCCGCTGCTGTCGCTCACCGCGATCGTCGTGGTCGCGGTGTTCTACGTGCTGATGACGCGCACGCCGCTCGGCCGCTCCTTCTATGCTGCCGGCATCAACCCGACGGCGGCGGCCTACGCCGGCATCGATGTCGGCCGTACGCGCTTCCTCGCCTTCTGCATCGCCGGCGCGGTAGCCGGCCTCTCCGGCTATCTGTGGATCGCGCGTTACGCGGTCGCCTATGTCGACGTCGCCAACGGCTTCGAGCTTTCCATCATCGCGGCCTGCGTCATCGGCGGCGTGTCGATCGCCGGCGGCATCGGCTCGGTCGGCGGGGCGGTGCTCGGCGCGCTGTTCCTCGGCGTCATCAACAACGCGCTGCCGGTCATCAACATCTCGCCTTTCTGGCAGATGGCGATCTCCGGTTCAGCGATCCTGCTGGCGGTCGTGTTCAACGCGCGCAGCGAGCGCAGCAAGGGCCGCGTCATCCTCAGGAAAGCCGAGGCCCGATGAGCACGATAGACGAGACTTCGGCGCAGCACCGCCTGCCGGACCGGCTCGACAGCCCCTGGCGCGCCCGGCTGCTCTCCTGGGAGAGCCTGCTGGTGCTGGTGGCTGTTGCCATCTTCATCGCCAACTCGCTGGCCTCACCCTACTTCCTCAATGCGTGGTCGCTGTCCGACCTCACCTTCAACTTCACCGAAAAGGCGCTGATCGCGCTTCCGATGGCGCTGCTGATCATCGCCGGGGAAATAGACCTGTCGGTAGCCGCGATCATCGCGCTCGCCTCGACGCTGATGGGCATGGCCGCTCAATACGGCGCGGGCACCACCGAACTCGTGCTGATCGGCATCGGCGTCGGGTTGGCCTGCGGCATCTTCAACGGGCTGCTCGTCACGCGGCTCGGCCTGCCGTCCATCGTGGTGACCATCGGCACGATGAGCCTGTTCCGGGGCCTGAGCCTCATCATCCTCGGCGACGGCGTGTACAAGGGATATCCGGAAGGCCTCGCCTTCTTCGGCCAGGGCTATGTCTGGTGGGTGGTATCCTTCGAGCTGGTGCTCTTCCTGCTCGCAGCGTGCTTCTATTATTTCCTGCTGCACCGAACGAATTTCGGCCGCCGCATCTTCGCGATCGGCAACAACCAGGTCGCCGCGCGTTTCACCGGCGTCCGCGTCGAGCGCATAAAATTCACCCTGTTCTGCCTGACCGGCCTGATGTCGGGCGTCGCCGCCGTTCTGCTCACCAGCCGTCTCGGCTCGACGCGGCCGGCGATCGCGCAGGGATGGGAACTCGAGGTGATCACCATGGTGGTGCTAGGCGGCGTCAACATCCTGGGCGGCGCAGGGTCGATCGTCGGGGTCGTCATCGCCGCGTTCATAATGGGTCTCGTCACCTTCGGGCTCGGCCTGCTCAACGTGCCCGGCATCGTCATGTCAATCTTCATCGGCCTTCTGCTGATCGTGGTCATCGCGCTTCCGATCGTTTGGAACCGCGTCTCATCGAGGCGCATCGGGTGACACTCCCCAAGTCCGGCGTTCGCCATGTCGCCGTGGTCGACATCGGCAAGACCAATGCGAAGGTTGCGCTGGTCGACCTGGCGACGCGGACCGAGATCGCATCTTGGCGACAGCCCAACAGGCCGCTGACGAACGGACCGTATCCGCACCACGACGTGGACGCGCTGTGGGCGTTCATACTCGACGGACTTGCGGCACTGGGGCGCGAGCATCCTGTCGATGCGATCTCGGTGACGACACATGGCGCGACAGCGGCTTTGGTCGACGCCAGTGGCGAACCCGTGTTGCCGGTGCTCGACTACGAGTTCGAAGGGCTCGACCGGCCGCGCGACGCATACGAGGCCGTGCGGCCCCCCTTCGCCGAAACCGGATCGCCGAAACTGCCGATGGGTCTCAACCTCGGCGCACAGATCTTCTGGCTTGAGAACAGCTTTCCGGACGCCTTCGCCAAGGCGCATGCCGTTCTCTGCTATCCGCAATTCTGGACAGCCAAACTGACCGGTGTACGGGCAAGTGAAGTGACTTCGCTCGGTTGCCACACAGACCTGTGGAACCCGTCCGCGGGAACATTTTCGTCGCTCGTCGAAACCCGGAAATGGCGACCTCTCTTCCCGCCATTGCGAAAGGCCTCGGACGTGCTCGGGCCGCTGCGAACTGACATAGCGGCGCGGACGGGGCTCGATCCCGCAACACCGGTGCTCTGCGGCATCCACGATTCCAACGCTTCGCTGCTGCCGCATCTTCTGTCGCGCGAGCCGCCCTTCGCTGTCGTTTCGACCGGCACCTGGGTCGTCTCGATGGCAGTCGGGGCGCGACCGACTTTGCTCGATCCGGCGCGCGACATGCTCGTGAACGTCAACGCCCTGGGCGACCCGGTGCCATCCGCCCGCTTCATGGGCGGACGCGAGTTCGAAATGCTGATGGCAGGCGCAAACCCGACCTGGACAGACGCCGACGTTGCATCCGTCCTCTCGCGCAATGTGATGCTCACGCCCTCCGTCCAACGGGGGTCCGGACCATTCCCTGGCCGAAGGGCGGCCTGGCTCGGCGCGGAGCCGGAAGGAGGGGAACGGCTGGTCGCAGCATCCTTCTACCTGGCATTGATGACGACGACCTGCCTCGGCCTGATCGGAGCGGCGGGCGATATCGTCGTCGAAGGTCCGCTCGGCAGAAATCAGCCATACCTCTCCATGCTGGCGCATGCTTCCGGCGCGGACGTGTATGTCACGGGCAGCGGCGACGCCAGCGGAACGAGCATCGGCGCGGCACTACTCGCCGGTGGCAGCATCGGCGTCGATCCGCTCGTCCGCGTTCGGACCATCGTGGAGGCGCGATGCGCTCTGCCTTATGCCGAGACGTGGCGCTCGCAGCTCGCCTTCTTCCGGTGACGTCGCAGTCAACCCGAAGTGAGATGCCCGACATTGACAATGCTGCGGTGCAAAAATAAAAACCGTCCGGTCAGTTATTATCCGGACCCGCTCCATGTCCCGCCCACGCCTCATCAATGATTGCGACGTGCTCGACGCCGCCGAGGCGGTCGTCGCCCGCGAAGGGGCAACCCGCCTCACGCTGGAAGCCGTCGCCGCGGAGGCAGGCATCAGCAAGGCTCGTGTCATCTACGACTACAAGACCAAGCAGGCGCTTATCAGGGCGCTGATCCAGCGCCGCATCTCGGACGAGGACAAGCGACTCAGCAAGCTGCTCGGAGATATGGCGGACGCTCCGAACGCCCAGATCCGCAGCCGGATCTCGCTCACCGCGAATTCTCCGCGCAACGACACCCAGGCGGTCGCTGTCTCGCTCTGTTCCGCCACGACCCAGGACGCCGAGCTCATGGCAACCATCCAGCAGTGGTACTCCAATGCTGTCGATCAGGTGCTCGAAAGCTCGCCAAATCCCCGCACCACACTGATCGCCTTCCTCGCGGTCGAAGGCATCAGAATCCTGGAGTATCTGGGGCTTCATACTCTTCCGGGCGCCGAACGCGCGCAAACCCTCCGGGACATAGAGGAGCTGGTGACCACACGCATGGACCCTGCCGCCCGCCCTGCCTCCTGACGAACGCAGCCGCCCACAGACTGAAACACAAGACACTATCTCAGGTCTCAATCATGAAATCCTTCCATCCAGTCGCCAGGGCCGTCAGTGTCATCGTTCTGCTGGCGACGGCAGCAGCGTGCACCGACACCGAGGGAAGTGCTCCTTCGGCCCCCGCCATGCCGCCGACATCGGTCAGCGTGGTTGAGGTCAAGGCTGAGGAACTGCCCGTGGTGAACGAATTGCCCGGGCGGATCGCACCGACGAGGATTGCCGAGGTCCGGCCGCGCATTTCGGGTATCGTCGTTGAGCGCGTCTTCGAGCAAGGCAGTGTCGTGAAGCCGGGCGATGTTCTGTACCGGATCGATGCGGACCTGTTCCGCGTGCAGGTGCAAAGCGCCGAGGCAACGTTGAAGCGGGCCGAGGCGACGCAGGTGCTGGCCCGCCAGCAGGCCGAACGGCAGGACCAGTTGCGCAAGCGCAATATCGCGAGCGTGCAAGAGCAGGACAGTGCCGTCGCGGCGCTCGCGCAAGCCGATGCGGACGTGGCATCCGCCCAGGCCGGCCTTGCCACAGCCAAGCTCAACCTTGCCTATACCGAAGTGACCGCGCCCATCGGCGGACGGATCGGCCGCGCGCTGATAACCGAAGGGGCGCTCGTCAGCAGTGCCGAGAGCCTTGCGACGATCCAGCAGCTCGATCCGATCTACGCCGACTTCACCCAGCCTGCTGCGGACCTCATCCGGCTTCGCAAGGCGCTGCAGGAGGGCCAGCTGGCGGATTCCAACGAAGCTCCGGTCTACCTGCTGTTCGATGACGGCAGCCGCTATCCACATCCGGGTCGGCTGCTGTTTTCGGAGGCGGCTGTCGATGCGAGTACCGGTCAGGTGACCTTGCGCGGCGAATTTCCCAACCCTGACGGCTCGTTGCTGCCCGGGATGTATGTCCGCATCCAGATCGAGCAGGGGATCGAGCAAGGCGCCCTGGCGATCCCGCAGCAGGCGGTCCAGCGGGATGCTTCCGGCCAATCGAACGTGATGGTGGTCGGCGGCGAGAACAAGGTGGAGACGCGCCGGATCGTCGTGGGCCGGACCATCGGCAACCGCTTCGTCGTCGCCAGCGGCCTCAATGAGGGCGACCGGGTTGTGGTGGAAGGCTTCCAGAAGATCGGGCCGGGCGCGACAGTGAACCCGCAGCCATGGATGGGTGAAGCCGCGGAGCCCGGTGCTCAGACCGGGTCAACGCCGGCCGCCGAACAAGCAGCGGCGGACAAGCCCGCCGGCGAAGCCGACGTGACGAGCCAATAAGAGCAGGCCATGGCACAATTTTTCATATCACGGCCCATCTTTGCCTGGGTCGTCGCGATCTTCATCATAATCGCCGGCCTGCTGGCGATCCCGTCCCTGCCGGTGGCGCAGTATCCCAACGTCGCTCCACCGCAGATCACGGTCTCGACCATCTACCCTGGTGCCTCCTCGGAAGACATCTACCGGAGCGTGACTTCGCCGATCGAGCAGGAGCTCAACAGCGTCGACGGCATGATCTACTTCGAATCGACCTCGGATTCGTCGGGTACCGTCCAGATCACGGCGACGTTCGAGCCCGGCACCGATCCGGCGCAGGCGTCCATCGACGTGCAGAACGCGGTCCGCCGCGTGGAAGCACGACTGCCGCAGGTCGTTTCGCAGCAAGGCGTGGAAGTTCAGGAGGCCGGTTCAGGCTTCCTGCTGGTCGTCGCGTTGATCTCCAAGGACGGCAATGCCGACGTGTTCGGCCTGGGTGACTATCTGAGCCGCAACGTGCTGGGAGAAATCCAGCGGCTCGAAGGCGTTGGCCGCGCCCAGATTTTCGCCAGTGAGCGCGCCATGCGGATCTGGATCGACCCCGACAAGATGGTGGGGCTCAACCTGACGGCGGCGGACATCAACAACGCGATATCGACGCAGAACTCGCAGGTGGCTGCGGGGCGGATCGGCGCCCGGCCGAACCCTATCGACCAGCAGATCGCGGCAACGGTTCTGGTCAAGGGCCAACTCTCCACGCCTGAGGAGTTCGGTGCGATCGTGCTGCGCGCCAACAGCGACGGATCGTCCGTTCGGCTGCGGGACGTCGCCCGCATCGAAGTAGGTGCGGAGAGCTACAACTTCTCGACCCAGATCAGCGGCCAGCCGGCCGCCGCGCTCGCCGTCCAGCTCTCACCAACCGGCAACGCGATGGACACGGCGGCTGCCGTGCGCGCCAAGATGGACGAACTGTCCAGATACTTCCCGCCGGGCATCGAATACGTGATCCCCTACGACACCTCGCCCTTCGTGGCGGTGTCGATCGAGAAGGTGATCCACACGCTGATCGAGGCGATCGTGCTCGTCTTCGCCGTGATGTTCCTTTTCCTGCAGAACTTCCGCTACACGATCATCCCGACGCTTGTCGTTCCGGTAGCGCTGCTCGGCACATGCGCGGTCATGTATGCGAGCGGCTTCTCGATCAACGTGCTGACCATGTTCGCGATGGTGCTGGCAATCGGCATCCTCGTCGACGACGCGATTGTCGTCGTCGAAAATGTCGAGCGCATCATGGCCGAGGAGGGGCTTCCGCCGCTCGAAGCCACGCGAAAGGCGATGGGACAGATCTCGGGCGCGATCATCGGCATCACGACGGTGCTGACGGCTGTGTTCATCCCGATGGCGTTCTTCCCCGGCGCGGTCGGCGTCATCTACCAGCAGTTCAGCCTCACCATGGTGGTGTCGATCCTGTTCTCGGGCTTCCTGGCGCTGTCGCTGACGCCGGCGCTCTGCGCCACCTTCCTCAAGCCCATCAAGAAGGGGCATCACGAAAAGAAGGGCTTCTTCGGCTGGTTCAACCGCGGCTTCGACAAGACGACGCGCGGCTACTCCGGCACAGTCGGCTGGCTGGTGCATCGCACCGGCCGGTTCATGGTCGTCTACGTCGTCATCGTCGGCGGCCTGGCCTATCTCTTCCTGCAGCTACCCTCCTCATTCCTTCCGAACGAAGACCAGGGCTTCATCATCGTCGACATGCAGGCGCCGGCTGAGGCAAGCGCCAATCGCGCGCTCAGCGTTGCCGACGAAGTCGATCAGATATTTGCGAAGGAACCCGCCGTCGCAGAGCGGGTGCTGATCAACGGCTTCTCCTTCTCGGGCTTCGGCGACAATGCGGCTCTGGCCTTCATCACACTGAAGGACTGGGACGAGCGCGGTCCGGAGGACTCGGCCGCGGCGCTGTCCGGCCGCGCCAACGGGTCGCTTTTCCAGATCAAGGACGCGATGACCTTCGCGCTGTCGCCGCCGCCCATCCAAGGTCTCGGCACGTCGGGAGGATTCACCTTCCGCTTGCAGGACCGTTCCGGCGCGGGAACGGAGGCTCTGGGCGCGGCGGCTACGCAACTGATGCAGGCCGCAAGCCAGAGCCCGATTCTCGTCGGGCTGCGCATCGAGGGCATGCCGGACGCCGCCCAGCTCAACCTCAACATCGATCGCGAGAAGGCAAATACTTTCGGGGTGGCGTTCGCGGACATCAACCAGGCGATTTCGGCCAATCTGGGCTCGTCCTACATCAACGACTTTCCTAATGCGGGTCGCATGCAGCGCGTGACGGTGCAGGCGGACCAGGGGCAGCGGATGAAAGCCGACAACATCCTAGACCTCAACGTGCGCAACTCTCAGGGCGGCATGGTGCCGCTGAGGTCGTTCGCGACCGTCGGGTGGAGCAAGGGCCCGGCGCAGGTCGTCGGCTACAATGGTTACCCCGCCGTCCGTATCGGCGGAAACGCCGCGCCAGGATACTCCTCCGGAGCGGCGATCGCCGAGATGGAACGGCTTGCCGGCGAACTGCCGCCCGGCTTCGGCTACGAATGGTCGGGGCAGTCGCTGCAGGAGATCCAGTCGGGGTCGCAGGCGCCCTTCCTCGTCGGCCTGACGATCGTCTTCGTCTTCCTGCTGCTCGCGGCTCTATATGAAAGCTGGTCGATCCCGGTGTCGGTCATGCTGGTCGTGCCGCTGGGCATTATCGGCTCGCTGCTCGCGGTCATGCTGAGGGACATGCCAAACGACGTCTATTTCAAGGTCGGCCTGATCACCATCATCGGCCTCTCGGCGAAAAATGCGATCCTCATCGTCGAGTTCGCCAAGGATCTCAGGGCACAGGGCAAACCCTTGCTCGAAGCCACGGTCGAGGCTTGCCAGCTCCGCTTCAGGCCCATCCTGATGACGTCGCTTGCCTTCACCCTGGGCGTCGTCCCGCTGGCGATCGCGACCGGAGCGAGTGCCGCCAGCCAGAACGCCATCGGCACCGGCGTGCTCGGCGGCATGATCTCGGCGACGGTCCTCGCGCTGTTCTTTGTGCCCGTGTTCTTCGTCTTCATCATGAGGAGCATGGGGCGGTCGCGATCAGCCTCCGCCGAGGATGTCAGACAAAGTCCGCCAGCGCCTGCCGAGTAACCGGGCTCCGCCCGCGGCCACGATCATAGGATGACCGTCGCTACCTCCGGCAATTCGACCGCGCGATGGCTCGACAACGCGACGATCCTGTCCTGCAGATGCTTGAGCAGGCGCTGCAGGATCCGTTGGCCCTGGCCGACGTCGAGATGCTCCGTGGGCTCGTCGAGAAGGACGATCGGCCGGTCCGTAAGCCAGGCACGTGCGAGGTTGAGACGTTGAGCCTCGCCCAGGGACAGCATGTCCTGCGTGATCCAGGCGTCGAGACCACCGGCAGCCTCTATTCTTTCGACCATCTCGACAACTGCGAGCGCATCCCAAATCTCGTCGTCTGATGCGTCTGGCGCAAAAAGATTGGCGCGCACCGTGTCCGCGATGATCGCGGCGTCATGGGGACAGAGGAACGTCAGGCCCTGACGGTCGCGGGGCGTCAGCAGGCGGGCGTCGGAGGTGATGACGTCGTTGCCGAGCCAGCCTGCGATCTGCTTGAGCAGGCTGGTCTTCCCGCAGCCGCTGGTTCCCGCGAAGACGGTCGGCCGGCCGGCTTCAAGTTGCAGGACAAGCGGGCGACCGATCGGCCGGCCGTCGGGAGCCCGGCGGTGGAGCGCAGAATGCCTCAACGCCGCCGGACGGATGGGCCCGACCGAAGATGCATTGGCCGCTTCGTCTCTCCTCACGTCTGTCCAAGCGCTCACGCTCGCCTCGGCGGCCTGCCGGCGGAATCGTGCGATCAGGATGCGCGACAGACCTTGCATCGTCTCGCCCAAAGCGAGCCAGGCGAAAGCCAGGAAGACCGGCACCAGCAGCGCCTGTCCGCGCAGGCCCATCCACCCCGCCGCCACGGCGAGGACGCTGAGCAGGGCCACCGGCCCCGCCATGGACGCAAGCATGTCGAAGCTTGCCTGAGATCGCTGGGTCGGCAGCGACGTTTCCTCCGACTTCGAGATTTGGGCCAGCGCATTGTGGCATTCGATTTCCCAGCGCTCTTCCGCCTTCAAGGGCACGGCCGACGCCAAGGCCATCCCCAGCCTCTGCGCGGCGCGCCGCTGTAGCGTTCGACGCCGATCCCAGGCCTGCGCACCGGACCTCTCCAAACGCCTGCCGACAAGAACGACGACCAGCAGATGCAAGCCAATCGGCAGGAGCGCCAACGGGACGAGAACCATGGTCGCGGCCGTGCAGGCAGCCAGTCCGATCCCGAGAGTGAATGACGGGAGGTCGACCCGGAGCTTCGCGAAATCGAGATCTTCCACGTCGTCGAGGTAATCGGCGAGCTTCGCCTCGTCTCCAAGCTGCCAGCCCGCCAGACGAACGGCCGGCGCGGAGGCCATCGCGCGGAACAGCTCGACGCGCCGTGCGGCCTGATCGACAAGAGCGGCCTTGTGGCCAACCAGCCGCTCGCCATATCTGGCGGCCGTTCGGCCGACTGCAAACAGCCTCACCAACGCGCCGGGAATATGGAAGTTGAAGGTGAGCGCTGCGGCGGACATGCCTGCAATGGCGACGGACCCCAGGAACCATGCCGCCAGTCCGCCGAGAAGCAGCGCGCATAGCGTGGCGGCCAGCGCCAGCGCCAAAGCGTATCGCCATAGAGTGCCGGACGCCGGGCGGTTCGTCGATGCGTCGCTTGGAAACGCTGACTGCATGGCCATCACGCCGCCTCCTTGTCGGGAATCCGGGAGAGATCAACGATGGTGTCGGCCAAGGCAGCGAGCGCCGGATCATGGCTGGCGACCACCACGAGCCGGGTCTCGGCGAGTTGCCTCAGCGCGCCGCGAACCAGTGCCGCCGTGGCAGCGTCGAGCTTCGCCGTGGGTTCGTCTGCGACGACAGTCCGGTCAAGCAGCATGGCGCGGGCAACGGCGACACGCAGCCTCTGGCCCCCGGAAAGATTCGCGCCGCCGGCCGCGAGAGCCGCGTCCAGACCATGCGGGAGAAACGCGTCGTCGAGCAACCCGACCGATGCCGCGGCCTCCCGCATGCGGTCGGGTGACACGTCGGTGCAGCCCCCGGACAGGGCATCGCGCAGGGAACCCGGTGGAACGAAGCAGTCGGCGGAAACCCATGCGACCGGTCCACACGCGAACGCAGGGGCGTCGCTTGCCTCGATCCCGGCCAGGCGCCGAAGGAAGGTGGACTTCCCCGAGCCACTCGGGCCGGTTACCACGACAAGGCCGCGCGCCGGCAGTTCCATGTCGCGCAGCGCCGCTTGGACGGCATGCATTTCGGGTGCTCCATCGGCCTGAGCGCTCAACAGGCGATCGAGCGAGGCTGCGGCGGCCAGGCCCTCCGCCTTGGCGTGATATTGCTCAGAGAACCGCCGGAACGGGGCAAAGTAGTCTGGTGCGATCATCAGGATGAACAGGCTTTGCCAGAGCGCCAGATCCGAGAAACCGGGGATCATCGCGAGCTTCAGGTGTCCCAGGCCAAGGAAGACTGCCAGCATCGCGATCGACAGCGACGCGAAGAAATCGATGATGCCGGCATTGAGGAAGGCGATACGCAGCACCGCCATCGTGTTGGCCGCATAGGATCGAAGCCTCGCGTCGAGCTTTGCCTCCTCCGCCGCCAAGCCATGGTTCGCGAGGATGGTCGGCAGGGTTCTGATGCGATCGGCGAATTGCCCTGCCAGCCGGCCGAAGGCCCGCTCCTGAGCTTCGGCGCGGGCCCGTATCGTTCCGCCCACCAGCACGAAGAAGACGACCATCACGGGGGTAAGGACCAACAGCAGCAGAGCCGCCTGCCACGAAACCAGGAGAAGCGCGGCAGCGGCCGCCAGGGGGCCGGCAGCCATCATGATCGTCGCCGCACGGTGACCGACGACGAGGGCAGCGACCGCCGGCGGGTGTCTTTGCATGCTGATGGCGAGCGTCCCGGGCTGAAGAGACTGCAACGTTTGCGCGTCCATGTTCCCGAGCGCGTCGGCCGCCATCTTCCGCAGTCCGGCGGTCACGGCCGCTTCCGTGCGGATCAGCACCCGGTCGGACTTCAGCATCGCGAATGCGGTCAGGGCCAGCAGGACCGGCGCTGCGATCGCCGTCGCCGCATCGACGTCATGGCCCATGACCACTGTGCCGACCAGCATCGCCGCCGTGGCCGAGAAACCGAGCCGCAGCAAGGTCCGCGCCAACTGCCAGGCCAACAGCATTCGCAGGCCGGTCGCTGCCATCGCGCTTGCACGGTCAAGCGCGGCAAAGCCGCCTTGCTGCGCGGTCGGTGAGTTCGCGGCCTGGGTCATCCACTCCGTGTCGCATGTGCGGGCTGCGAAGCATTTGACTCAGATCAAGGGATGGCGGGCCGCGTCCGGCTAGGGATGATCATCCGAAAAGGGTGCCACAGATGATAGATCCACTCCTCGTCGAGCTGTCGCGGCTGCAATTCGCACTGACCGCGATGTACCATTTCCTGTTCGTGCCGCTGACGCTCGGCCTATCCATCCTCATCGCCATGATGGAAACGGTCTACGTGATGACGGGCCGGACCGTCTGGCGCGACATGACGAAATTCTGGGGCGTCCTCTTCGGGATCAACTTCGCGCTCGGCGTCGCCACGGGCATCACCATGGAGTTCCAGTTCGGAATGAACTGGGCCTACTACTCGCACTATGTCGGCGACGTGTTCGGCGCCCCGCTCGCCATAGAGGGCCTGATGGCCTTCTTTCTGGAAGCGACCTTCGTCGGCCTGTTCTTCTTCGGCTGGGAGCGACTTTCGGCGCGCGCGCACCTCACGGTCACCTGGCTGATGGCGCTTGGAACCAACTTCTCGGCGCTCTGGATCCTGATAGCGAACGGCTGGATGCAGAACCCGGTCGGCGCCGTCTTCAATCCGGACACGATGCGCATGGAAGTCACCGATTTCATGGCGGTGATCTTCAATCCGGTGGCGCAGGCCAAATTCGTGCACACCGTCTCGGCGGGCTATGTCTGCGGCGCGGCATTCGTACTCGGCATCTCCGCCTGGTATCTGCTGCGCAACCGACACGTGGAACTCGCCAAGCGCTCCTTCGTGATCGCCTCGGCATTCGGTGTGGCGTCGGCGCTGTCCGTGATCGTTCTCGGCGACGAGAGCGGCTACGCCCTGACCGACAACCAGAAAATGAAGCTGGCCGCGATGGAGGCCATGTGGGAGACGGAGCCTGCTCCGGCCTCGTTCACCCTGTTCGGGATTCCGAGCCAGTCCGGCCGCGAAACCCATTTTGCGATCCACATTCCATGGGTGATGGGGCTGATCGGCACACGGTCGATCGACAAGGAGATTCCCGGGATAGACGAACTCGTCGCACATGCGGAGGAACGCGTGCGCAACGGCATCGTCGCCTACGATGCGCTGGAGCGGCTCAAGGCAGACCGCACCGATGGGGCGGCGCGCGTCGCCTTCGACGCGGCCTCGGCGGATGTCGGCTACGCACTGCTGCTCAAGCGCTTCGTCGAGGACCCGAGGCAAGCAAGCGAACAGCAGATCAAGGACGCAGCATGGTCGACCGTCCCCTACGTGCCGCTGCTGTTTTTCACCTTCAGGCTGATGGTGCTCTGTGCCTTCGTGCTGCTCGCGGTTTTCGTGACGTCGCTGTGGTACACAATGCGAGAGGAGGAAGCCCCACGCTGGCTGTTCCGCATGGCATTGCTTGCGCTGCCGCTGCCCTGGATAGCGGTCGAGGTCGGTTGGTTCGTCGCCGAATTCGGGCGTCAGCCCTGGATCATAGAAGGCGTCCTGCCGACATTCCTGGCCACATCCTCGCTGGGCATTTCCGACCTGATCCTCACCATAATCGGCTTCACGGTCGTGTACGGGATTCTGGCCGTCATCGAGGTCAGGCTCATGCTTGCCGCGATCCGCAAGGGTCCAGAGGTTGCGGACGTTGTCGAGGCCTACGCGCCATCACGCCTTCAACCTGCGCAATGATCTGCACCGAGGTTAGACCATGATCGACTTTCTCTTCGACTACGAGACACTCCGTGTCACCTGGTGGCTTCTGCTCGGCGTGCTGCTGGTCGGCTTCGCGGTCACGGACGGTTTCGATCTCGGGATCGGCGCCTTGCTGCCCTTCGTCGCCAAGACCGACCTGGAGCGCCGCGTCGCCATCAACACGATCGGACCTGTGTGGGAAGGCAACCAGGTGTGGTTCATTCTCGGCGGCGGCGCCATTTTCGCGGCCTGGCCCGCACTCTATGCGTTGAGCTTCTCCGGCTTCTACCTCGCCATGTTCCTGATCCTGCTTGCCCTGATCCTGCGCCCGGTCGGCTTCAAGTACCGATCGAAGAAGCCGGACGCCGCCTGGCGGGCCCGCTGGGACTGGGCGCTCTTCGTAGGCGGCGCGGTGCCGGCACTGATCTTCGGCGTGGCGATCGGCAACACGCTTCAGGGCGTGCCTTTCCACTTCACGCCGGACCTGCGCCCCATCTACGAAGGCAATCTCTTCGGACTTCTCAATCCGGCGGCGCTCTATTGCGGGCTGGTCTCCGTCGCCATGATCGTGATGCACGGCGCGGCGTGGCTCGCCTTCAAGGCGGACGGAATGGTGGCGCAGCGGGCCAGGGCGTTCGGCATGCGGGCGGCCATGATGACGTCGGGACTGTTCGCCGGGGGCGGCGTGCTGGTCTGGCTCGGGCTGCTCGGCGGATATCGCGTCACGTCGCCAATCGCCTGGACCGGCCCCTCCAATCCTCTCGGCAAGACCGTCGAGGCCGATCCGGCGGCGTGGTTCGCCAATTTCGACGCGCATCCGGTGCTCTGGGTCGTGCCCCTGCTCGGGGTCGTCGCGCCGCTCCTGGCCGCGAGCGGCTTCCGGGCGGGCAGGGGAGGGGTGACCTTCCTCGCCTCAAAGCTCGGCGTCGCCATGATCGTCACGACGGTGGGCGTCGCCATGTTCCCCATCCTGCTTCCTTCGAGCACCAATCCGGATCACTCGCTGGCGGTGTTCGACGCGTCCTCGAGCCGCGCGACGCTGCGCAACATGCTGCTCGCCACCGTGATCTTCATGCCGCTCATCCTCGCCTACACCGCGTGGGTCTACAGGGTCCTGTGGGGCAAGGTGAGCGAGAAGAGCGTCGAAGGCGCCGGATCCTCGGCCTACTGATCTGCAAGGGGACTGAATTCGATGTGGTACTTCGCCTGGATACTCGGACTTGGACTGGCCGCTGCCGTCGGAATCCTCAACGCGCTCTGGTACGAGCTGCGTACCGTTCGCGAGGAGCCGGCCGACGAGACGGTGCAGCTTCCCACGCCGTGATGTCTCTCCGGTGGAGAAATTGTCGTGAGACGTGAGACCATGCCGTCAGGTTGCAAGAACCCGGCGCAATGTCCGGTCGGAGATGCCTGCGCCCCGGCGCGCTTCGTGCCATGCATCGACATGGCACGCGCGCATACGCAGAAGCTGAAGCTCTGCGACGCGATGGAGGCGATCGCCGACGATCTGCCGTCGCGCGTCGATCGTCTCCAATGCCTGTGCGTGGCGAGCAGCCTGGTGCCGCTGCTGCGGGAATGCCACCGCTTCGAGGAAGAGATCGTGTTCCCGGCGTTTGCCCGTCGCGCCGGCGCCGGTGGCAACGAGGTCGTGGCGCGGCTGGTGGCCGAACATGTGGAAGACGACTGCGCGGCCGAGGACTTGAGCGAAGCCCTGCTCGCCTATGGACACGGGGAAGCCATCGAGAACCCGGAGGCCTTCGGCTACATGCTGCGCGCCCTGTTCGAGTCCATGCGCAGGCACATTGCGTTCGAACGCTATCACGTGCTGCCGGCGCTGCCGACCGGCACAAAGTAAGGTCAGCCGCCGGCTCGCGCCGCAAGGCGGCCCAGATCGTCGACAATGACGTGACGCTTGTGCTCGATGCGGATGACGCCGTCTCCGCGCAGACGCGTGAGCTGGCGGCTGACGGTTTCGATCGTCAGCCCCAGGAAGTCGGCGATCTCGCTGCGCGAGAGCGGCAGGTCGAAAGACGCGCGGCGGCCGGGCGTGGCCGTGGGATCGATGTTGCGAGCTATCATCAGGAGGAAGCTCGCCACCTTCTCGCCTGCCGTCTTCCGGCCCAGGGTGAGCATCCATTCGCGCGCCTGATCGAGTTCCTTGAGCGTCTGCTGGAGCAGACGATGCTCGAGGCCGGGCTGTTCGGCCATCATCCTCTCCAGCGCCTTGCGGGGGAAGGAACACAGCTCGACGCCGGTAGCGGCCTCCGCGGAGACCTCGCTCTCCGTCCGGAACGGGCGGCCGAGAAAATCCGGCGCGAATTGCAGCCCGACGATCTGCTGTCGGCCATCGGGGAGCGTCTTCGTCAGCTTCACCACGCCCGACAATATGTTCGAGTAATGATCGATGCTCTCGGCATCGCCCACCAGTTCTTTGCCGGCTTCCGCCCTGTGTTTGCTGGAACTCTTCGCGAGCACGACCAATTGATCGGGGTCGAGCGCGCCGCAAATACCCCCGTGCCTCGCCTCGCATGAGGCACAGACGACGGGAATACCCTTGGTGTGAACATCTTCGCGCACGGTAAGCGTGTATAGCGCAGGAACGTTTCCCGCGCCACGTCCCTGCGCCGCAATTGCGGATGGCGGACACTATGTCGCTTCGACGCCGGCGAAGAGTAAGGGCTTCGGCCCGGCTTCTCAGGACGCCGATGCCAGCAGAGCCTCGGCCGTTTTCTCGTCCGTTATCAGTCCGTTGACGAGACGCCGGTTGACCGCCGCCAATATGCCGGGGAGCTTGTTCTCACCCTTGGCCAGCGCGATGACCAGCGAACTTTCACGCGACGGAATGGGCGCCGAGGCCACCCTTTCGCTGATGATCCCGTCGATCATCCGCCCGTCCCTGTCGAATACCCAGCCGACGATTTCGCCGACGCCGCCGGATTTCTGAAGCGCCTTCAGTTCGGCGTGCGTTATGAACCCGTCCTCGTAGAGGGGTGCGGCCGCCCCGAGATCGCCGATGCCCACGAAGGTCACGTCCGGCCTGGATGCAAGCTGCAGGGTCTGCTGGACCATCGGCTGGCCGAGCAGCATGGCCCGCTCCTCAGGCGAGGACGAGATGACGGGCAGCGGCATCGGGAAGCTGCGCGCCTTGATCTTGTCGGCCATGGTGAAGATGACGTTGTAGAACGCAGCCGAACCGTCCGGCGAGATGTTGCCCGTCAGAGACACCACCTTGTGCTGCGGGCACTCCATGGGAGGGAGCTGTTCGATCGCCGCCTTGAGAGTTCGGCCAGTGCCGATCGCCATGACGATCGGCGTTTCGGAACGCAGCCAGCGTTCGATCTCGACGGCAGCGGCCTCCGCGATGCCCATCGTGGTGGATGTCGATGCCGGATCGCTGGGAACGACCTCCACGAAGTCGAGTGCGAACCGGGATCTGAGCCTGGCGGCGAGGTCGAGGCAGTTAGCTATGGGGTGGTCGACCCTGACCTTGATCAGCCCTTCGGAGACCGCGAGGGAGACAAGCCGCTGCGCCGTCTGCCGCGAGATGCCCAGCTTGGAGGCGATCTGGTCCTGCGTGTTTCCAGCCACGTAGTATAGCCAGCCGGCTCGTGCGGCGTCGTCCAGCCTCGTGTTGACGGCGTAGTCCTGCCTCGCGCTCATACTCCTCCACCCGTCGCGCTTCCTCCAGCAGGTCGCAATTTACAGCGAATCCCCAGAGGCGCAATTATTTCCTGTCTGGGCAAAATCTCGCGGTGCGATGGAGGTTCTTTCTCCGGGTTCTCGGGCAAGCAGGCGAGGCGGAGCAAAGTCGAGCCTCGTTAGGCACTCAAAACCTAAACGCCCGAATGCTGCGCCGCAGCAATGATTCCGGCTTGACTTCGAGGCAGTCCGTTCGAATAATTGCTCTATACGAAGGCAATTGCTCAAATCTGTCACGGGAGGAATTGATGAAACTTAAGACGCTCGTCCTGAGCATGTGTTCCGCCAGCGTGCTGGCGTTTGCCGCCCACGCCGAAACCATCACCATCGCGACGGTCAACAACGGCGACATGATCCGGATGCAGAAGTTGACCGACGACTTCACGTCCAAGAATCCCGATATCGAGCTCAACTGGGTCACCCTCGAAGAGAACGTCCTGCGCGAACGGGTAACCACCGACATCGCCACGAGCGGCGGACAGTACGACGTGATCACGATCGGCAATTACGAGGTGCCGATCTGGGCCAAGCAGGGATGGCTGCTCGAGCTCGACGGGCTTGGCGCGGATTATGATGCCGACGACCTGCTGCCGGCCATACGCGGCGGTCTGTCGGTCGACGGCAAGCTCTACGCTTCGCCGTTCTACGGCGAGTCGGCGATGATCATGTATCGCACCGACCTGTTCGAGAAGGCGGGGCTGACCATGCCCGAGTCGCCGACCTGGGATTTCATCAAGGACGCGGCTCGCAAGATCACGGACCGCGAGGCGGGGATAAACGGGATCTGCCTGCGCGGCAAAGCCGGCTGGGGCGAGAACATGGCTTTCCTGACGGCCATGGCCAATTCCTATGGCGGCCGCTGGTTCGACGAGAACTGGCAGCCCCAGTTCGATCAGCCTGAGTGGAAGGCGGCACTGGGCGACTATGTGGAGCTCATGAAGGACGCGGGCCCGGATGGCGCTTCGTCCAACGGCTTCAACGAGAACCTGACCCTGTTCCAGCAGGGCAAGTGCGGCATGTGGATGGATGCCACCGTCGCAGCTTCCTTCGTCTCCAACCCGACCGATTCGACCGTCGCGGACAAGGTCGGCTACGCGATCTTCCCGGACACCGGCAACGGCAATCACGGAAACTGGCTGTGGTCATGGAACCTGGCCGTTCCGGCCAGCACGCAGAAGGCCGAGGCGGCGCAGAAGTTCATCTCCTGGGCGACCAGCAAGGGCTACACCGATCTGGTGGCTTCGAAGGAAGGTTGGGCAAACGTGCCTCCGGGAACGCGCACCTCGCTCTATCAGAACGAGGAATACAAGAAGGCTGCACCGTTCGCCGAGCCGACGCTCGCAGCCATGCAGGCGGCAGACATCACCAAGCCGAGTGTCAAGCCGGTCCCCTATACGGGCGGTCAGTTCGTCGCGATCCCGGAGTTCCAGGGGCTCGGCACGACGGTCGGGCAGCTCTTCTCGGCGGCGCTCGCCGGCCAGATGAGTGTCGACGACGCGATGGCCCAGGCCCAGTCGGTCGCAACGCGCGAGATGACCCGGGCCGGCTACATCAAGTAGAGACCGTTTGCGGCATCCTCCCGATGCCCCTGCCGTCCGGGTATTCCCGGACGGCTCTTTCCCTGGGAGACTTTTGTTCGACCGGCGGCTGAGTTGATTTCGTCAGCGACAGCGCCGCTGCGTCTTCCGCGCAGGGGAGGGCGAACTCTGGCGCTCGCTTGTCAACACCGCTCCATAGCAGTATCCCGGTCGGGCGCCTGAAGCTGACAGGGAAGCCGGCTCAACGATATCGGACGGACGTCATGGCCACCAAACAGACACGCACGCTCGCTCGCTTCATGATGGCGCCTTCCGTGCTGCTGCTGCTGTTCTGGATGATCGTGCCCCTCGCGATGACGCTGTGGTTCTCTTTTCAGAACTACAACCTGCTCAACCCCGGCAACGTCAGCTTCGCGGGCCTGTTCAACTACCAGTATTTCTATACCGATCCCGCATTCTTCCAGTCGATCTGGAATACGCTGCTGCTAGTGGGCGGCGTGCTTCTGATCACGATCATCGGCGGCATCCTGCTGGCCTTGCTGCTCGATCAGCCGATCTTCGGACAGGGGATCGTACGCATCCTGGTGATATCGCCCTTCTTCGTCATGCCGCCCGTTGCCGCGCTGGTCTGGAAGAACATGATCATGCACCCCGGCTACGGCGTGCTTGCGGACATCGCCAGATTTTTCGGCTTGCAGCCGGTGGATTGGTTCGCGCAGTTTCCGCTCCTGTCGATCATCATCATCGTCGCCTGGCAATGGCTGCCATTCGCCACGCTGATACTGCTCACCGCGCTGCAATCGCTGGACACCGAGCAGAAGGAGGCGGCGGAAATGGACGGCGCCAACTTCGTCAACCGGTTCTGGTACCTGACGCTGCCGCACCTGGCGCGCGCGATCACGGTGGTGATCCTGATCCAGACGATCTTCCTTCTGAGCGTCTATGCGGAGATCCTGGTCACGACGAATGGCGGACCCGGCTATGCCTCGACGAACCTGCCTTTCCTGATCTACCGGACGGCTCTCCTCGGATATGATGTCGGTGGAGCCTCGGCGGGCGGCGTGATCGCGATCGTTCTGGCCAACATCGTTGCGCTCTTCCTCATGCGTGCGGTCGGCAAGAACCTGGATCGCTGACGTGGACACGCCAAGCTCGAAGCTCACGTTGAGCAAAGCCCCTCCAGTCGCAGGCGGCAGCAAGGGCATAACGGCCGGTCGCGAGGCGTCCCCAGGCCTATTGCAGACGAGGTCCATCGGGTGCCCACTTCGGGCGCGTCACGAATTCGTAGGTTGAGGAGGCGGCCGTGGCACGTGCAGTGACGACGCGCAACAAGATCGGGTGGACGATCGCCGCCTGGGCGGTGGCTTTGGTCATCTTCTTTCCGATCCTCTATACGGTCATCACGTCGATAAAGACCGAACCGGAAGCGATCGCCGGGTTCAACCTGATCCCGTCCTTCACCCTGGAAAACTACGTCGAGGTCCAGACGCAGCGCGATTACTTCCGGCCGTTCATGAACTCCGTGATCATCGCCGTGGGTTCGACCCTGCTGGGCATCATCGTCGCGGTGCCGGCGGCATGGTCCATGGCTTTTTCGCCGACGCATCGCACGAAGGACGTGCTGATGTGGATGCTCTCGACGAAAATGATGCCGGCGGCCGCGGTCCTGGTGCCGATCTACCTGCTGTTCCGTGATTTCGGGCTCCTGGACAGCCGCATCGGCCTGACGCTGATGCTCATGCTGATCAACCTGCCGATCGTGGTCTGGATGCTCTACACCTACTTCCGCGAGATTCCCGGGGAGATCCTGGAGGCGGCACGCATGGACGGCGCGTCGCTGTGGGGCGAGATCTGGTACGTCCTGACGCCCATGGCCGTCCCGGGCATAGCGTCCACTATGCTGCTCAACATCATCCTCGCCTGGAACGAGGCGTTCTGGACCATCCGCCTTACCACGACGAATGCCGCGCCGCTGACCGCCTTCATCGCCTCCTTCTCGAGTCCGCAGGGACTGTTCTGGGCGAAGCTTTCGGCGGCTTCGACGCTGGCGATCGCGCCCATCCTGATCATGGGCTGGTTCTCGCAGAGGCAACTGGTGCGCGGCCTGACATTCGGTGCGGTGAAGTGAGCACACTGCCGCATGCCCCTTGCGGGGGGCGGGAAACACGGAGGGATGCATGGGCAAGATAACGCTCAGGAACGTGACGAAATCCTTCGGGGCGACGACCATCATCCCGAACATCAACCTGGAAATCGAAGACGGCGAATTCGTCGTCTTCGTCGGGCCTTCCGGCTGCGGCAAGTCCACACTGCTCCGGCTGATAGCGGGGCTCGAGGACACAAGCGGCGGAACGATCCTCATCGACGGGCGCGACGTCACGAACGAGGCGCCGGCGAAGCGTAAACTCGCCATGGTCTTCCAGTCCTACGCGCTGTATCCGCACATGACCGTGGCGAAGAACATCGCCTTCCCGCTCAAGATGGCGGGGGAAAAGCCCGAGGCGATCGACAAGAAGGTCGCCGAGGCCGCACGCGTGCTGAACCTGACCAACTATCTGGAACGCCGCCCTGGGCAGCTTTCCGGCGGCCAGCGCCAGCGCGTGGCGATCGGACGCGCGATCGTGCGCCAGCCTTCGGCCTTCCTCTTCGACGAGCCTCTCTCCAACCTGGATGCCGCCCTGCGGGGGACCATGCGGCTCGAGATATCCGAGCTGCACAATCAGCTCGGGACGACCATGATCTATGTTACCCACGACCAGGTCGAGGCGATGACCATGGCGGACAAGATCGTCGTGCTGAACGCCGGCAACATCGAACAGGTCGGGTCGCCGCTGGAACTCTACCGTTCGCCGAGGAACCTCTTCGTGGCCGGCTTCATAGGCTCGCCGCGCATGAACCTGATCGAAGGGCAAACGGCTGCGGAGTATGGCGCCAAGACGGTCGGCATACGGCCGGAGCATCTGGCGGTGTCCACAACCGAAGGCAAGTGGAAGGCGACCGTTGGTGTCGCCGAACATCTTGGATCGGACACGTTCCTGCACGTGCATTCGGCCGATGCAGGCACACTGACGGTGCGTACCGACGGAGAGATGGCGGTGCATCACGGCGACGCGATCTGGCTGACGCCGGACGTGAGCAAGATGCATCGCTTCGGAGCAGACGGAAAGGCAATGAATGCGACTTGAAGGTAAATCGGCGCTCATCACGGGAGCCGCGCGCGGCATCGGAAGAGCGTTCGCCGAGGCGTATGTTCGCGAAGGCGCGACGGTCGCGATCGGAGACATCAATGTCGAAGCAGCCGAGAAGAGCGCGCGCGAGATCGGCTCCGCCGCCTATGCCGTTCGGCTCGACGTCACCGACCAGACCTCGATCGACGAGGCGGTGAAGGCGGTGGAGGAAAAGGCCGGCGGCCTCGACATCCTCATCAACAATGCCGCTCTTTTCGATATGGCGCCGATCGTCGAGATCAGCCGCGCAAGCTACCAGAAACTGTTCGACGTGAACGTCTCCGGCACGCTGTTCACGCTTCAGGCGGCCGCGAAATCCATGATTGCGCGCGGCAAGGGTGGCAAGATCATCAACATGGCAAGCCAGGCCGGACGTCGCGGCGAGGGGCTGGTGGCAATCTACTGCGCAACGAAGGCGGCGGTGATTTCGCTTACGCAGTCGGCCGGGCTGGACCTCATCAAGCACCGGATCAACGTCAACGCGATCGCACCGGGCGTGGTCGACGGCGAGCACTGGGACCATGTCGATTCGATGTTCGCCAAATACGAACATCGGCAACCCGGCGAAAAGAAGAAGCTGGTCGGCGACGCCGTCCCATACGGGCGGATGGCCCGGCCCGAGGACCTGACGGGAATGGCCGTTTTCCTGGCGAGCCCGGACGCCGACTACATCGTCGCGCAGACCTACAATGTCGATGGCGGAAACTGGATGAGCTGACGCCTTGCGAGGCCTGGACCTCGCTGGTGGAGCTGAGTGGCCCGAGCGATGACGCGTCTTCCTTTCCTTGATTGGATGGGCAGGAGCGGACACGGGCATCTGATTTCGTCTTCGCCAGTCAAACGGGCGTACCACGAAGGAATTTGTCGATGACTGTGAAACTCTCCCTCTCGACCCTCGACCGGCTGCCCTCCGGGGTCGCGAAACCCGGATATGCCAGGGAGGCGCTCAGCCCCGGCATTCTTCACTTCGGCGTGGGCAATTTTCACCGCTCGCATCAGGCAGTCTATCTCGATCGGCTGTTCAGCAAGGGCAAAGGCCAGGACTGGGCAATCGTCGGGGCGGGGGTGTTCGATGGCGAGAAGGTCGGCCGCGAGAAGCTGAAGGAGCAGGACTGGCTGACGACCGTGGTCGAGCAGGATGCTGGCCACCGCGTGGCGCAGGTCACCGGCGTGATGCTCGATTTCCTGACGCCCGGCGATTCCGCCGCGATCATCGAGATGCTTGCCGACACTGCGATCCGGATCGTCTCGCTCACCATCACCGAGGGCGGCTATTTCATCGATCCGGCGTCAGGCAAGTTCAATCCGGCGCACCCGGACATCGTCGCCGACTCGAAGAACATCGATGCTCCCAAAACGGTATTCGGCCTGATCCTCGCTGGCCTGAAGCGCCGCCGCGAGGCCGGACAGACGCCCTTCACAGTCATGTCTTGCGACAACATCCCACACAACGGGAAGGTGACGTCTGACGCGGTCGTCGGTCTGGCCGAACTCGCCGACAAGGATCTTGCCCAGTGGGTCCGCGACAGCGTCGCGTTTCCGAACGCGATGGTCGACCGGATCACGCCGGCGACCACGGATCGCGAGAGGGCCATCCTGGCGAAGGATTTCGGCGTCGAAGACAACTGGCCGGTCTTTTGCGAACCGTTCATGCAGTGGGTGCTCGAGGACCGTTTCACGGCAGGCCGGCCTGCGCTGGAGGAGGTCGGCGTCCAGTTCGTCGACGACGTCTCGCCTTTCGAGCTCATGAAGATCCGGATCCTCAATGGCGGCCATGCGGCGATCGCCTATCCGTCGGGCCTGCTGGACATCCATTTCGTCCATGAGGGGATGCAGGAGCCGCTGGTGAAAGCTTTCCTCGACAAGGTCGAGGCGGACGAGATCATCCCAACCGTACCGCCCGTGCCCGGCGTGGTGCTGGAGGAATATTACGCTCAGGTGGCGCAACGCTTCTCCAATCCGACGATAGGAGACACCATACGCCGGCTCTGCCTCGACGGGTCGAACCGCCAGCCGAAATTCATCATCCCGACCATTGCCGACCGACTGAAGGCCGGCAGAAGTATCGAAGGACTCGCGCTCGAATCGGCGCTGTGGTGCCGCTACTGCTTCGGCACGACGGATTCCGGCAAGGTGATCGAACCGAACGACCCGAACTGGGATCGCATGAACACGACCGCGAAGGCAGCAAAGGACGATCCCTCCGCCTGGCTGGCCATGGGCGACATCTACGGCGACGTCGGCAGGAACGCCGATTTCGCCGAGGCCTTTGCGCGCTGGCTGGGAGCGTTGTGGCGGGACGGGACCCGCGCGACGCTCCAGCGCTACCTCGACGGCGGCTGAAGCCCGCTGGAAATGCGCAATCCTCCTCTGTAGAGTGCTGCAAAAGCAGCAGGTGCCCGTTGCGTGAGGCGCCGCAGGAGGGAAGCGCCGTCTTGCAGATTCCGGCAGCACGAGAGGCGGCCCGGCGGGCCGCGATAAAGGGCAGTCGCCGCGGGCTCACCTCCTGATGGAAAGGCTTCTCTGCGCCGTCGACGTGGGGACCGGGAGCGCGCGCGCGGGCATATTCGACCGCGCCGGCCAACTGATCGGACGTGCCGAGCATCCGATCCTCATGCATCGGCCGAAGGCCGACCATGCCGAGCACGATTCCGACGACATCTGGGCCGCGGTCTGCCAGGCCGTGCGGGGCGCCGTCGCCAAGGCAGGCGTGCCGCCGGAGAGCGTGGCGGGGATAGGCTTCGACGCGACCTGTTCCATCGTGGTGCGGGATCGGGATGGCGCGCAGGTCGGCGTTTCGACCGCCGGTGAAGAGCGCTGGGACACGATCGTCTGGCTCGATCACCGCGCGCATGCCGAAGCCGACGAATGCACGGCCACCCGACACCGTGTGCTCGACCATCTCGGCGGCGTCATGTCGCCGGAAATGGCCGTTCCGAAGCTGATGTGGCTGAAGCGGCATATGCCCGAGGCGTGGGCGCGCGCCGGCGCGATCTTCGACCTCGCCGATTATCTGACCTGGCGGGCCAGCGGTTCGACGGCGCGCTCGCAATGCACCCTGACCTGCAAATGGACCTATCTAGCGCATGAGACGCCCGGCTGGCAGCAGGATTTTCTTGCCGACGTCGGCCTCGAAGACATGCTCGAGCGCGCCGGGCTGCCGGATGCAGCCAGCCCGGTCGGCTCGGACCTCGGCTCCCTGACGCCGGCGGCCGCGGCCGAACTCGGGCTGACCGGGGATTGCCGCGTCGCGACCGGCGTGATCGACGCCTATGCCGGGGCGCTCGGCACGATCGGCGGCTTCGCCCACGAGCCGGACGAACTGAACCGTCACCTCGCGCTGATCGCCGGCACGTCGAGTTGCGTCATGGCGATGTCGACCGCGGCGCGGCCCTTCCCCGGCGGGTGGGGACCATATTTCGGCGCCGCCTTGCCGGAGTGCTGGATCGCCGAGGGCGGCCAGTCCGCCACCGGCGCGCTGCTCGACCACATCATTCGCCTGCACGGCGCAGGGGGCGAGCCGACGACCGAGCGCCACCGCGACATCGCCGAGCGCATCGCGGCGCTGCGCGGCGAGGAGGGCCTCGACCTCGCCGGTCGACTGCATGTCCTGCCCGACTTCCACGGCAACCGCTCGCCGCTCGCCGACCCCCATGCGCTGGGCGTCATCAGCGGACTGACGCTCGATGCCTCGTTCGACAGCCTGTGCCGGCTATACTGGCGCAGCTGCGTCGCCATCGCGCTCGGCGTGCGCCACATCCTCGATACGCTCAACCGGAGCGGCTTCGTCATCGACACGCTGCATGTCACCGGCGGCCATACGAAAAATCCGCTGCTGATGGAGCTCTACGCCGACGCCGTCGGCTGCACCGTCGTCGAGCCCGTCGCGGATGAAGCGGTGCTCACCGGAGCGGCGGCGCTGGCCGCCACCGCCGCCGGTCTGTACCCCGACCTGCGAAGCGCCTGTGCCGCGATGCGCCATCCCGGCCGCGAGCGGCGTCCCGATCCGGCCGCGAGAACGCGGTTCGACCGGGACTACCGGATATTCCTTGAGATGCAGCGCCATCGCCGGGTGTTGGACGGCATGAGCTAGGAGTGGCAGAGATCCGCGCGGCGAGACCGTTCATCGGCACCCGGCACCGTATCCTCAGCCGCCGCCGCCACCGCCATGATCGTCGGCGAATTCGATGCCTGCGTTGACCTCGGAGATCGCCTGCTCGATCAGGTTCATCGCGTTGACGCGATGGCCGCCCTTGTTCGAGCTCGCTTCGCGCAAGGACGCCAGCGCGTCGTACAGCGAAGACAGTGCGCGCTCCATGTTGCCCTGATAGGCGCCGGCCGTGCCGGCCGTCGCAGTCAACACCGATGCGGCGGCGGCACCTGTAAGCGCTAAACGAAGGACATCTCGACGCGACGTATCCATCTCACTCATTTCCTGGTCCTTTCATAAGGTGATCAAGCAACCAGTTCCGAAGCCATCTTCATAGACCAGCAGCACGACTTTGTCTCGCATAATCATGACTGTATTGATCTCTTCATTTCAGGTAATGCTTATGTATAGCAATGAAACATGCCCGCGCGGCAATATATGAAATGCGAACTGTTGTAATGAGGCGACGCTCGCGATTGCTCCGCCTCGATCGCTTAGGCAGCCGAAGCAGTCGCGATCGTGATCCCGCGTCAGGCAGCCAGCAGCGATTTGAGCTTGGCGCCGGGGTCGGCTAGGCTATCGACCGAGGGCGTGGCACGGCGCGCGATCAGCATTTCGGCCAGCCGCACATCGCGGGCTACCGCGTTGCCGGGGCCGATGCCGCTGGCCGCGACAAGGCGGCCGTCCTCGGCCAGATGGAACAGCAGCAGCGCCCCGCCGCCCAAGTCCCTGCGAACCACGCGTGCGCCCTCGTCGGCAAGGCCGGCGATCTGCAAAGTCATTTCGTACTGATCCGACCAGAACCAAGGCACCGCCACATGCGTCTCGTCCCGGCCGAGCATGTTCCTTGCCGCCAGCGTCCCCTGGTCCTGCGCGTTGCGCCAGGCTTCGAGGCGTACCCTTCGGCCGGCATAGATCGCCAAGGGGAAGGAGCAGCAGTCGCCCGCGGCGAAGATCGACGGGTCGTCGGTCCGCAGCTTGTCGTCGACGCGGATGCCGTTGTCGATGGCCAGCCCCGTCTGCTCGGCAAGTTCCGTATTGGGGGTCGCGCCGATGCCGATAATGACGAGATCGGCGGCTATAGTCGAGCCGCCCGCGAGTGCGATTTCGACACCCGTCTCGGTGTCTTCGATGGCTTCGATCGCCGCACGGCACCGAATGTCGACCCCGTGCGCGCGATGCGCCGTTTCCATCACCGAAGCGATTTCTTCCGGCACCGCGCGCGCGAGCAGACGAGGAAGAGCCTCGATCACCGTTACCGCGCAGTCCCGTCGCCGCGCGGCTGCTGCCAGTTCCAGCCCGATGAAGCCGCCGCCGACCACGACGATCCTGGCGCCGGGCTTCAGCCGCGCGGCGATCGCCTGGGCATCGTCATGGGTGCGCAGGTAGAGACAGTGCCGAGACCCCTCGGCGAGGGGAAGGCGGCGCGGCCGGGCGCCGGTGGCGAGCAACAGCGTGCCGTAGGGCAGGGCGGAGCCGTCGCCGATGCTGATCGTCTTGGCAGCGCGATCGATCGACAGCACCTCGGTCCCCAGGCGCAGGGCGATGCCCGCCGCCTCGAACCGCTCCGCCTCCGCGACCGTCTTCATGCCGGCGCTCTCCGCCAGCATGCCGTCCTTCGAGAGCGGCGGGCGCTCATAGGGCAGGTGCCGTTCCGCGCCGAGCAGGGTGACGGCGCCGTCAAACCCTTCCTCACGCAGCGCGAAGGCCGCGCGTGCGCCGCACTCGCCTGCCCCGATGATGACCGCGCCTCCCGTCACGGACTCAATCCAGCTGGATCATCACGGTGCCGGCCTCCACCTTCACCGGGTAGGTTTTCAGGTTGACGCAGACGGGGGCACCCTTGGCTGCCCCGGTCTTGTAGTTGAAACGGCCATTGTGCTTCGGGCACTCGATGATGTCGTCCATGACGAGCCCGTCGGCCAGATGCACCTTCTCATGCGTGCATAGTCCGTCGGTGGCGAAGTATTCGTCGTCCGGCGAGCGGTAGATCGCGAAAGTGCGGCCCTGATGGTCGAAGCGGATCACATCCTCCTCTTCCACATCATCGGCTGCACAGGCTTCGATCCATTCGGACATGCTTTCTCCAATCTGGCTGATAGGCACCGTCGCGGGCGCCGCTGGCTGGGCCACGCGCTCCGTGTCATTCAGCGGCGGCGGGCACCGTCATGTTGTGGAACTCGTCGCGGTATGGACGCGCCGTCGCCGGCAGGCTGCGCTTGAGGTAGTGATCCTCGTAGCGGAGCTGCCTGAGCAGCACCGGCCAAACCTCCTTGTAGGCGTGCCACATGGACGGGTTGGGCTCGGGCAGGTCGTGCTTGACCAGTTCGTGCAGCTTCGGCAGCGCGTGATATGGCACCATCGGGAACATGTGGTGCTCGACGTGGTAGTTCATGTTCCAGTAGATCCAGCGGCTGATCGGGTTCATGTAGACCGTGCGCGTGTTCAGCCGGTGGTCTGTGACGTTGTCGGCAAGCCCGATATGCTGGAGAAGGCCGGTCATCACCATGTGCCAGCTGCCGTAGAGGCGCGGCAGGCCGACCAGCATCAGCGGCAGGAACGACCAGGTGTAAAGCGCCAGGGCGACCGTCGCGACATAGATCGCGACATGCCAGCGCGCGGCGACCACGGCCTTGTGCCATTCCATCTCGGGGATGTAGCTCTTCTCCTCCGCGTTGAGGCCGGCGAAGGCCTGGCGGAAGAGGCCGGGCAGCGAGTAGCGGAAGTCGAGAAGGCCGGTGAACATCAGGGCGGCCTTCAGGAGGTCCGGCGGGCGCATCACGGCGATCTCGGCGTCGCGGCCGACGATGATCGTGTCGGTGTGATGGCGCGCATGGCTCCAGCGCCACTGCACCGGATTGCGCATCAGCATGAAGGAGGCGATCTGGTAGACGACGTCGTTCATCCAGCGCGTCTTGAAGGCCGTGCCGTGGCCGCATTCGTGCCAGCGGGAATCGCTGGAGGAGCCGTAGAGAACGCCGTAGACGAAGAAGAACGGCACGCACCACCAACTGCCCCAGAAATACACCGCCCCCGCCGCCGAGCCGGCCAGCAGCGCGATCCACAGCACCGTGTCCCTGATGGCCGGGCCATCGGTGCGCTGCATAAGCTGCTTCATGGTCTTGCGCGGAATGTCGGTGTGATACCACTCAGCCGACGCGAGCCCTGTCTCGATAGCACGCCGCGTGCTCTCGCCGACGAGGCTGTAGTCGCGCTTGGTGGACTGTCGATTCATTGCGGTCATCATACTCTCCTCCCGGCGAATCGGATCCGCTGCGATACCGGTTCTGTTGCGGGGCCGTGCTTGGTCGCGCCTTCTCATAAAAGCATCGCAAGTGATGTTGTCAACATCACTTCGCATCAGAAAACATCATATGCGGTGCTTTTCAGCCGACTCTACGCATGCTAGGCAGGCCATGATGTTTTTTGATGCGAAATCCGATGCGCGCAACGCTTGCTGACGTCGCCCGGGATGCCGGCGTTTCCACTGCTACTGCCGACAGGGCCCTCAACGATCGGAGCGGCGTGCGTGCACGCACCCGGGAGATCGTCGTCGAAGCCGCCCGCAGGCTCGGATATGTCGGTCCTGGCAACGGGGCGGCTGGCGCACAGTCGACCATCCGCCTCGATTTCGTCCTGCCCCTCGGCACGAATGCCTTCATGCGCATGCTGGCGGACCAACTCGGTACCCAGGCTGCGACCCGCGCCGAACTCGAGATTCACATTCACGCGATCGCGGACTTCAACCCCGAACGGGTGGCGGAGGCACTGCATGGGCTCGAAGGCCGCGCCGCGGGCGTCGGCGTCGTCGCGCTCGACCATCCCGCCGTGCGCGAGGCGATCCGCTCGCTGTCCGCGAAAGGCACCAAGGTGGTGACGCTGGCGACGGATGTGCTGCACGTCCCACGGGTCGCCTATGTCGGCATCGACAATCGGCAGGCAGGACGGCTCGCCGGCTATCTGCTCGGCAGGCTGCTCGGAAGCGACGGGCCGCGCAAGGTGGCGCTGTTCGCCGGCTCGCTTTCCTATCGCGGGCACCAGGAGCGCGAGATGGGTTTCCGGCACGTGATCGCCGAGGATTTCGGGTCCATCACCATCGTCGAATTGCGGGAGATGCTCGACGATCCCGACCGCGCCTACGCGGAGGCCGCCGCCTTGCTCGACCGCCATCCCGACCTTGCCGGCATCTACAATATCGGCGCGGGAAATCCGGGCATCGCGCGCGCCTTGCGGGAGAGGGGGCAGGACGGCTCCGTCGCCCTGATCGGCCACGAACTGACCGAGGACACGAAACGGCTCCTTCTCGACGGTACCATGGATGCTGTGCTCGACCAGAATCCGCGCGTCGAAGCGCGAGAGGCGCTGAACCTTCTCACCCACGCGGTGCGGGGCCAGCCCTACGATGCCCACCTGCCGCGGCTGCATCTGATCCTCCGCGAAAACATCCCCGAAGTTTAGCGCCCGCTAGCCTGACAAGGCCTGCTCGAGGTCGGCGATGAGGTCGTCGGCATCCTCGATGCCGCAGGAGAGCCGCACCAGCGAATCGGAGATGCCGATCGCCGCGCGCTGTTCGGCGGGAATGGAGCCATGCGTCATCAGCGCAGGATGCTCGATCAGGCTTTCGACGCCACCGAGGCTTTCTGCCAGCGTGAATAGGCGCGTGCGTTCGAGGAAGCGTTTCGTGCCTGCGAGGTCGCGGTCGAGGTCGACCGAGATCATGCCGCCGAAGGCCGACATCTGCCTCTTTGCGATCTCATGCTGCGGATGGCTCGGCAGGCCGGGATAGATGACGCGCCGGACGTCCTTTCGGCCTTCGAGCCATGTCGCGATCTTCAGCCCGTTCTCCGAATGTCTCTGCATCCTCAGGGCCAGCGTCTTGATGCCGCGCAGCGCCAGGAAACTGTCGAACGGGCCCGAGATTGCGCCGACGGCGTTCTGCAGGAATCTCAGCTGGCTCAGGAGCTCGCCCTCCTCGCGCACCACGGCGACGCCGCCCACCATGTCGGAATGGCCGTTCAGATATTTCGTCGTCGAATGCACGACGATGTCGATGCCGAGTTCCAGCGGCCGCTGCAGATAGGGGCTGCAGAAGGTGTTGTCGGCGACCGTGATCAGCCCGTGCTTCTTCGCGAGCGCCGCTATCCCAGAGAGGTCGACGACCTTGAGCAGCGGATTGGTCGGCGTCTCGACCCACAGCATGCGGGTCTCGGGGGTGATCGCCGCCTCGACGGCCTCGAGATTCGTGAAGTCCGCCAGGCTGACCTTCAGACCCGCCGAGCGCTGGCGCACGCGGTGCATCAGCCGGTAGCTGCCGCCATAGATGTCGTCGGTCGCCACGACATGGGCGCCGACGTCGAGCAGTTCCAGCACGTTGGCGATCGCGGCAAGCCCCGAGCCGAAGGCGAAGGCCCCGGCGCCGCTTTCGAGGTCGGCCACCGCGCGCTCGAAGGCGAAGCGCGTCGGGTTCTGGCTGCGCGCATACTCAAAACCCTTGTGGACCGCAGGGCTTTCCTGCGCATAGGTCGAGGTCGCATAGATCGGCACCATCACCGCGCCAGTCGTCGGGTCGTGGCTCTGACCGCCATGGATGGTGCGTGTGGCGAAGGCCAGGCGATTCCTGCCGCCGCGATTGCCGTTGTCAGTCATTTCCTGGAACGCCTCAGATGGTTGATCAGGTCGATTCGGGTGATGAGGCCGAAGAATTCGTCGCCATCGAAGATGATCGCGACTTCGTTGCGGTCGAAGACCGGCAGCAAGGCGTCCAGCGTCTGGTCGGCCTGGAGCGTGTGGAGATCGGCCGACATGGCCGTGCGCACCGGGGCATTGAAGCGATCCCAACGCCCCTCGTAAGAACCCTCGACACGATCGAGAATATCACTCTCGTCGATGATGCCGACCAGCTTGCCGTTCTCGATGACCGGAAGCTGCGAGACGTCCGCACGGCGCATGCGGCCATAGGCATTGATCAGGCTGTCTTCCGGGCCGACCGTGATGGTGCCGCCTTCGCGATGGGAGCGTGCCACCAGGTCGCGCAGGTCGCCGTGCTGGACGCGCTCGGACAGACCCTGCTCGGCGAGCCAGAAGTCGTCGAAGACCTTCGAGAGATACTTGTTTCCGGAATCGCAGACGAAGGTGACGACGCGCTTCGGCGATTTCTGCTCGCGGCAATATTTGAGGGCTGCCGCCAGGAGCGTGCCGGAAGAGGAACCCGCGAGTATGCCTTCTTTCGCCAGCAGGTCGCGCGCGGTCGCCATGCTCAGCCGGTCGGAGATGGCATAGGCCTTCTTCACCAGCGAAAGGTCGGCGTTTGGCGGCACGAAATCCTCGCCGATGCCTTCGACCGTCCAGCTGCCGGCTTCCGTCATCTCGCCGGTCTTGACCAGCGGCGCCAGCACCGAGCCGATCGGGTCGGCCAGCACCATCTCCGTCTTCGGCGAGTGCTGCGCGAAGAACCGCCCGAGCCCGGTCAGCGTACCGCCGGAGCCCACGCCGACCACCACCGCGTCGACATCCCCGTCGAGCTGCTCCCAGATTTCCGGACCGGTCGTGGTCTCATGCGCGAGCGGGTTGGCGGGATTGGCGAACTGGTTGACGTAGAAGGAGCCCGGCGTCTCGGCAGCGATCTTCTCGGCCATGTCCTGGTAGTATTCGGGATGGCCCTTGCCGACGTCGGAGCGCGTCAGCCGCACCTCGGCGCCGAGCGCGCGCAGGTGCTGCACCTTCTCGCGCGACATCTTGTCGGGAACGACCAGCACGATCCGATAACCCTTGGGGATGCCGACCTGCGCCAGGCCGAGCCCCGTGTTGCCGGCGGTCGCCTCGACGATGGTGCCGCCCTCGCGCAGCTTTCCTGTCTTCTCGGCATCGGCGATCATGGAGAGCGCGATGCGGTCCTTGATCGAGCCGCCGGGGTTCTGGCTCTCCAGCTTGATGAAGAGACGGCAAGGCCCGGTGTCGAAATTCTTCAGCTCCACGACCGGTGTCTCGCCGATGAGATCGAGCACCGACGAATAGGGCGGCTGCAACCGCTTCCAAGCCACGGAAGGGCTGCGGTCCTTGTTCGTGCTCATGTGTCGCTCCAGTCCTCGGGCCAGCGCCCCGCCAAGAGGAGATATGGCAACTATGCCGTTCGTCGACGAGGAAACACAATCCGGACGCAGCGTCTTGTGAGGAAGAAACATGCCGTGCCTCCGCCGGGAAACGCGGATGCGTTCCATTGTGGATGCCGTCCGCCGGATGTGGAGAAAAATTTTACCTCCGGCAGCATTGCCGCGGGGCGGACGATGCTTTTGAAATGGCGCTCCGAAGAATGCCCAGGGAGGATGACCGATGGCGAGATGGAAAGTGGCGGGGATCAACTTCGATCACTTCCACATGGGCGACCTGCTCCGGGAAGCGTTCAACCATCCGGACGCCGAGATCGTCGGCATCTGCGATACCGACCCGAAACGGATGCAGGGGGCGATCGATAATTTCGGCATTCCTGCCGACAGGGTCTACACCGACCCCGAAAGATGCCTTGCCGAGACGAAGCCCGACCTCGTCATCCTGTGTCCGGCGACCGCCGAACATGCGGTGTGGGTGGAGCGCGTGGCGCCGGCCGGCGTCAACATCCTGATGGAAAAACCCTTTGCGGCCTCGATCGCCGACGCCGACCGGATGATCGCGGCGGTGCAGAAGACCGGCAAGCTGCTGGCGATCAACTGGCCGCTCGCCTGGTACCGCTCGCACAACACCACCAAGCGCCTGATCGACGAGGGCAAGATCGGCGAGGTCGTCGAGGTGCATTTCTACGACGGCAATCGCGGACCGCTCTACCATCTCGCCGACAAGGTCGAAGTCAGCGACGAGGAGGTGCAGGCCGGCAAGCCGCATTCCTGGTTCTACAAGAAGGAAGCAGGGGGCGGCAGCCTGCTGGACTACGTGGGCTACGGCGTGACGCTCGGCAGCTGGTTCATGAACGGCGAGAAGCCGGTCGAGGTGACCTGCGTCGTCGACCAGACACCGGGGCTGGAGGTGGACGAGCACTCGATCACCGTCTGCCGCTACCAACGCGGCTTGTCGAAATTCGAGACGCGCTGGGGCACCTTCACCGATCCGTGGACGACCCAGCCGCAGCCCAAATGCGGCTTCGTCATCGTCGGCACCGCCGGCACGATCGCCAGCTACGACTATGACGATTTCGTCACCCTGCAGACGCGGGAAAGGCGCGAGCAGCACGTCGTGCCGGCCGACACGCTTGCTGCGCCGTATCGCGCGCCAGTCGAATACATGCTTCATCTGATCGCCACCGGCGGAAAAGTCTCGGGGCCCCTCGACCCGAGGCTTTCGCGCATCGGACAGCAGATCACCGACAGCGCGGCACTGTCAGCCCGAGAGAAGCGTACGGTGGAGCTGCTGCCATGAGCCAGGGCGATCTTCCCTCCGAAACCGACTATGCGCTCGTCGGCAAGGCTCTGCCGGAAATCGCCGCGCCCGAACTGCCCTACAAGCCGCCGGTCCCGAAGAACTATCGGCCGAAGATCGCGCTCGTCGGGGCAGGGGGCATTTCGTTCGCGCATCTCGATGCCTACAGGAGGGCGGGGCTCGAGGTGGCGGCGATCATGTCGCGTTCGCTCGCGCGCGCCGAAGCCCGGCGCGACGAGTTCTACCCCGATGCCGTCGCGACCGACGATTTCGCCGCCCTGCTCAAGCGGGACGACATCGAGGTGCTCGACATCACCCCGCATCCCGCCGACAGGCTGCCTCTCGTCGAAGCGGCGCTCAAGGCCGGAAAGCATGTGCTGTCGCAAAAGCCCTTCGTCACCGATCTCGACGCGGGCGAGCGGCTCGTCGAGCTGGCCGACCGCAACGGCGTGAAGCTGGCGGTCAACCAGAACGGCCGCTGGGCGCCGCATTTCGCCTATATGCGCGAGGCCGTGCGGGCTGGGTTGATCGGCGACGTGGTCGCTTCGCACACGGCGGTGCACTGGGACCATGGCTGGATCGCCGGCACACCGTTCGAAAAGATCGACGATCTGATCTTCTTCGATTTCGCCGTGCACTGGTTCGACTTCCTGGCAAGCCTGATCGGGTCCAAGGCGACCAGCGTCTATGCCACTCGAAACCGCGCGGCCGGCCAGCAGGCCAGGCCGCCGCTGCTGGCGCAGGCGCTGGTTGCCTTCGACGGCGGCCAGGCATCGCTGGTGTTCGATGCCGCCATCAAGCACGGCCCGCTAGACACCACCTTCGTCGGTGGCACCAAGGGCAGCCTCGCCAGCAGCGGGCCCAATCTCGGCGATCAGTCGGTGATGCTGACCACCGAGGAGGGCGTTGCACGACCCACGCTGAAGGGAGCGTGGTTCAACGACGGGTTTGCGGGCACGATGGGCGAGTTGCTCGTCGCGGTCGAGGAGAAGCGCGAGCCGCTGAATGGAGCGAGAGGGAACCTGGACAGCCTCGCGCTGGTGTTCGCGGCGATCCAGTCGGCGCACACCGGCGTTGCCGTGCAGCCGGGGACGGTGAGGCGGGTGCCGGGGATTTAACAGAGTCGCGTGGCGGATTGCCCCTCACCCTTACCCTCTCCCCGCAAGCGGGGAGAGGGAGTCGCCGACGGCGGAGCAAATCTCCAACCGGCAGTTGGGAGATAATCGCCGACGGTGGAGTGCGTCTCCTCTCCCCGTTCTTACGGGGAGAGGATGCCGGCAGGCAGGTGAGGGGCAGCGCCGACGTTCGAACGATCTGCGCCGTCGCCCGCTACAGCCCCAGGAATTCCAGATCGCAGGCGATCTTCACCGCCTTGCCATCCACCCCCGTCACTTCGATACCGCCATCGACCGCCGCAATACTCTCGATCTTCGCCCCTGCATCCCACGGCACAGACCCGATCACATGCCGCACCTCGACCTTGCCGCCGGGCCGCAGCGTCAGTCCGGTCGGCACGCCTGCCTCGTCGAGCGGATGCGGCGTGCGGCGGGCTGAATCGCCGAGGAGCTTGCGTTGCAGTCCCTCTTCGACGCCCAGGCACCCGAGATGCCGGCCGTTCCACGGCGCATAGTCGCGTCCGCCGTTCGAGAACCAGAGCTGCGTCATCGGCAGTTTCGCCGGGTTGCGCAGGCTGATGAACATGTCGCCTTCCTTCTCGCGCGCCACGGTCGTCCAGCCGAGCCGGCTGCCGTGCGCCTCGATGCCGACGACGAAATCCTCATGGCCCGCCGCGACCGGATAGAGCGTCAGGTCCGCTTCGCCGCCGCCGGAGAGCGGAAAGCGCTCGGCGCTCGAAGCCCTGGCCGGCGAGGCGAACAGCGAGCGGCCACGCGCCGGGTCGGTTTCCTGCGGCGTGGCCGGCGTCTCCCACCAGCGTTTCGGCGAAAAGCTCAGCCGGCCGCCATTCGGCAGCGTCACCATTGCATGGTTCGCCACGGCCATGCCGTCGGCCTCGCCATCGGTGAAGATGTGGTTCTGATAGACGAAGGGGTGGCCGTCGACGACCCGCAGTTCCTTGACAAGGTCGGCCCCCATGGCCTTGCGGTCGAGCCGGAAGCGGGCAACCGTCGCATTGCCTTCGCGCTCCGTCCCGAGATGCGTCCAGGTCGTGTTCGCGGGCCAGCCATGACCCGGCGCATTGTCGGCCGAGGCATCACCGAAAGGGGCGCAGAAGAAGTCGCCGGCGAGCCCGCCGAGATGGGGTGCCGCATCCTCCGGCATCTGCTCGCCGAGCCAAGGCGCCTTGTGCAGCATCGAGATTTCACGCCCGTCGCGCATCACGACGAGTTCGGACAGCATCCCGTAAAGCAGTTCCAGCCGGACGCGGACGCCGTCGGCTTCGATCTCGACATGCTGCCCCATCGTAACGCTCTCCTCCCGTTGCGATTCAATCGACGCGATGCATAGTCCTTACCCTGCGCGAACGTGGTCGCGAAAGGCTCCCCGGTCATTTTGGAACGAAAGTTTCATTTCTTGACTATTGGAAATTTTCGTGCGGTATTTCGCGGATGCACGATTGGGAGGTTCGTGCGCGGCGTGCCCTTGCGGCTGCGGCGCCACTCCCCCGAACAAGAAGGCACGACATGGTTTACGCTACCGGCGACAAGATCGGTCCGCGCCGCCTGCGCGTCGGCATGGTGGGAGGCGGGCGCAACGCCTTCATCGGCGCAGTACACCGCATGGCGCTGCGGCTCGACGACCGCGCGGAACTGGTGGCGGGCGCGCTGTCCTCCGATCCGGAGAATGCGCGGCTGTCCGGCGCCGACATCGGCATCGCCGAGGATCGCGCCTATTCCGACTACCGCAGGATGGCCGAGGAGGAGAGCAAGCTTCCCGACGGCATCGAAGCGGTGGTCATCGTGACGCCGAACCATCTGCACGCGCCGGTGGCCCGCGCCTTCCTCGAAGCAGGCATTGATGTCATCTGCGACAAGCCGCTGTCGGCATCGATCGATGAAGCCGAGGAACTCGCGGCGGTCGCAAGGAAGTCCGGCCTGGTGTTCGCGGTCACGCTGAACAACACCGGCTACGCCATGGTGCGCCATGCGCGCGAACTCGTCGCCTCGGGCGCTCTCGGTCAGGTGCGCATCGTGCGCGCCGAATACATCCAGGACTGGCTGACACAGCCGATCGACGCCGACGGCCAGAAACAGGCCGAGTGGCGCACCGATCCGGCGCGGGCAGGGCGTTCCGCCTGTCTCGCGGACATCGGCGTGCACGCGTTCAGCCTGGCGCATTTCGTGTCGGGCATCGCGCCGAGCGAGGTGGCCGCCGACCTGACCACCTTCGTGCCGGGCCGCCGGCTCGACGACAACGCGCATGTGATGATGCGCTATGCATCAGGTGCGCGCGGCGTGCTGGTAGCGAGCCAGGTGTCGCCGGGCAACTACAACCGCCTCTCGCTCAAGGTCTATGGCGACAAGGCGGGGCTGGAGTGGTACGCGCACGAGCCGGAATACCTGCATTTCTGCGAGTTCGGCAAACCTCACGTAATTTTGACACGCGGCGGCGCGGATGTCGGCGGCGAGGCCGCTCGGGTCTCGCGCATGCCCGCGGAACATCCGGAGGGTTATGTCGAGGGCTTCGGTAACCTCTATCGCGACGCCATTGCGCTGGTTTCGGCGCGCCGCCGGGGCGAGGCCGCGGATCCGGCCATCGCGGCCATGGTGCCCTCCATCGAGGACGGCCTGCTTGGCATGCGCTTCATCGAGGCGTCCGTCGACAGCAGCGAGGCGGGAGGCATATGGACTCCGATCGCGGGGCAAATGTAGAACAGCTTCACAACGACCGGGGGGCGCCTGACGGCTCGTATCGAGGACCAGGCGCAAAATGAATCGTTACAGGGAGAAGACCATGAAGATTCTGAAGACGCTCGGGCTGGCGGCGCTTGGCGCCACCATGCTCGCCGGCGCGGCTGCCGCGCAGGAATATACGATCGGCGTGTCCAACACCGTGCAGGGCAACGGCTGGCGCGAGGAGATGATCTGCGCGATCAAGGCCGAGGCTCTCGCTTCCGGCAAGGTGAAGGCGCTCAACATCGCCCACCGCAACACCGACGCCGCCGGCCAGCTCGAAGACCTGCGCAACCTGATCAGCGCCAAGGTCGACGCCATCGTCGTCAACCCGGCCGACCCGGCCGGCATCCAGGCCGCGCTCGCCGAAGCCACCGCTGCCGGCATCACCGTCGTCGCGGTTGACCAGGCCGTCACCGAGCCGTCCGCCTACATCATCTCCAACAACCAGGAAGAATACGGCTACCTGGGCGCCAAGTGGCTGTTCGAGGCGATCGGCGGCAAGGGCAACATCGTCTATATGCGCGGCGCGGCCGGCGCTTCCGCCGACAGCGATCGCGACAAGGGCTTCAAGCGCGCTCTTGCCGAATATCCGGACGTGAAGATCGCGCAGGAAGTGTTCACCGGCTGGCAGCAGGACCAGGGCAAGCAGCAGATCCTCGACTACATCGCCACCGGCGTGCCGTTCGACGGCATCTGGACCTCCGGCATCGACAATGTGATCGTGGATGCGCTGGTGGAGAGCCAGGCGCCGCTGGTTCCCGTCGTGGGCGCGGACAATGCCGGCTTCGTCGGCCAGTTGAACTCGGTCGAGGGCCTTAAGGGCGCCGCCGTGACCAATCCGGGCTCGATCGGCGGCGCCGGCGTTGCGCTGGCGATCCAGATCCTCGACGGCAAGAAGCCGGCCGAACAGACCGTGCTGGTCCAGCCCGAGCTCTGGGAGAACGTGACGGAAGAGGGCAAGGCCAAGCTGAAGGCCGCGGCCGATCCGTCCCTGTCTCCCGAATGGCCGGTGTCGATCTCGATCCCGGAATGGACGACCTATACCAAGGACCAGATCGTCGCCTGCAAGGGCCCGGGCGAATAAGCGCCTGATCCGAACTGGAAAGCGGGGACGACGGGCTTTGGCCTGCCGTCCCCGTTCCGCAACAGAAGACACGGCCGCCTTGACCACACAACCGCTCCTCGACGCCACCGGCGTTGCCAAGAATTATGGCGCAGTCGCCGCGCTGAAGAACGCGTCGTTGACGGTCCTGCCGGGCGAGGTGCATGCGTTGATGGGCGCCAACGGTGCGGGCAAGTCGACGTTGGTGAAGATCCTCACCGGCGCGATCCCGTCCAATTCCGGCCGTATCCTGGTGCGCGGACAGGAACGCGACATCCGCTCGCCGACCAAGGCGCGCAGGTCCGGCCTGGTGCCCGTATACCAGGAGCCGTCGCTGATCCCCGATCTCGACGTGCTGTCCAACCTCCGCCTGACGGAGACGCCGGTCGAGCCTTTCCGCCACTGGATCAAGGAACTCGGCGTTCCCGACCTCGACCTGCGCGAACTGGCGCGCGACGTGCCGCTCGCCATACAGCGCGTACTCGACCTCGCCCGGGCGCTCGCCGTCGAGCCCGACATCATGCTGCTCGACGAGATGACGGCGGCTCTTCCGGCCAATCTCGCGGAACGCGTTCTCGACGTGGTCAAGCAACAGGCGAAGACCGGTCGTTCCGTCATCTTCATCTCCCACCGGTTCGTCGAGATCGCGGCGCTGTGCGACCGCGCCACCATTCTGCGCGACGGCGCGACGGTGGGCGTCGTCGACATTGAGCCGGGCATCGAGGAGAAGATCGTCGAGCTGATGCTCGGCGCCAAGGTCGAAAAGAAGCGCGTCGCCCAGAAGAATGCCGTCGAGTTGGCCGCCAGCCAGGCTGGTACGACCCGCATTGCGGTGCGCAACCTCAAGGTCGGCACAAAGCTCGAGGACGTCTCCTTCGACCTGAAGGACGGCGAGGTCGCCGGCGTCGTGGCGCTGGAAGGCCAGGGCCAGGACGAATTGTTCGCGGCACTTGCCGGCTCGATCAAGCCGAATGCCGGCACGATCGAGGTTGATGGCAGGGAAGTCCGCTTCAGTCATCCTGTCGATGCCATAGAGGCAGGCATTGCCTATGTGCCCGGAGACCGCACCGAAGCGCTTGCCATGCAGCAGTCGGTGCGCGAGAACATCGCGCTGCCGTTCTCCGCCGCCTTCCGCAACTGGGGGCCGATCGCCAAGCGCAGCGAGGGTGCGAGGGTGCAGAGCGCGATCGAGCGGCTGCAGATCGATACGCGTGCGCAGCGCGAGGTGCAGCGCCTCTCGGGCGGAAACCAGCAGAAGGTGACGATCGCCCGCTGGATCGCTGCGGATGCGCGCACGCTGCTTTGCTTCGACCCGACGCGCGGTATCGACGTGGGCACCAAGCAGGAAATCTACAAGCTGCTGAGGCAGCTGGCGGGGCAGGGGAAATCCGTCTTGTTCTACACCTCCGAGCTCGAGGAAGTACAACTCGTCTGCGACCGCGCGATCGTCATCTTCGGCGGCAAGGTCGTCGATGTGCTGCCGGTCGAGATCGCCGACGAGCCGGCACTGACGCGGGCTGCCTACGGCCTGCCGCGCGACAGCAAGGCCGAGGTCGGCATACTTGCCGACGTCCGGCCGGCGACGCCGGAGGCGCAGCCATGATGCGCGTCCTGCGCCAGCAGGGATGGATCGTCGGGCTCGTCGCGCTCTTCGTCCTGCTCTTGATCGCCGCAAGAACCATCCAGCCGAGCTACGGCGCCGGCGACTTCGGGTCGCTGGCCAGCGCGGTGCTGCCCTTCGCCTTCGCGGTCGCGGCCCAGACGGTGGTCGTCATCGCCGGCGGCATCGATCTTTCCGTGGCCGCCATGATGGCGGTGACCAGCGTGACGGCCGCGGCGCTGATGGCGGGCGCAAGCGAGGAGTTCGCGCTGCTCGTGGTGCCGTTCGTACTGATGATGGGCTTCGCTCTCGGCGCGCTCAACGGCATCCTCATCGTCGTCACCCGCGTGCCCGACATCGTGGTGACGCTCGCCACGCTGTTCATGCTGCAGGGCGCCGCACTGCTGATCCTGCCAGCGCCGGGCGGCGGCGCGGCCGATTGGCTGCGTGGGCTGATCTTCGGGACGGTGCCGCTGCCGCTGCTCCCCGACACCGTCACCGCCTGGTTTCCAAAAGCGCTGCTTCTGATGGTGGTGCTGCTCTGCGTCGTGTGGATTCCGCTGAAGCGCTCGAAGCTCGGCCTGTCGATCTATGCGATCGGCTCGAACGAACTCGCGGCCTTTCGCTCCGGCGTGCCTGTGGCGCGCACCAAGATCCTCGCCTACGCCTTCGGCGGCCTGTTCGGCGCCATGGGCGGCCTGTCGCTGACCATGAGCACCGGCATCGGCGCGCCGATCCCCGGGCCCTATTTGATGGCGAGCGTGGCGGCCGTTGTGCTCGGCGGCGTCGTGCTCGGCGGCGGCAAGGGCGGGCTGCTCGGCCCGATCATCGCCGTCTTCGTCCTGCGCCTGGCACGCACCGTGCTGACTCTGCTCGCCATCGACCCCAACGTCACGGCGATCGTCGAAGGAACCATCCTGGTCGCGGTCGTCATGTTCGGCGCCTTCATCGCCATGCGGAGCCGTTCGCCATGACCGCCGCCAACACAGTTTCCGAGGCCCAGCCCTTCGGCCGCCGCGTCAAGCGCTTCATGAGCGACTATCCGCTGGTTCCGCTGATCATCCTGCTGGTCGTGCTGGTGCTCGTTCTGAACGTCATCCAGCCGGGCATCCTTAACCAGCGCTGGGTCGCCAACACCGTCAAGTTCGCCATTCCCCTGGCTTTGATGGCTGGTTGCCAGACGATGTGCATGCTGACCGGCGGCATCGACCTCTCGGTCGGCACCGCCGCCACCATGGCCGCCTTCATCGTCGCCACGCAGGGCGCGATCCACGACCCCGGCACGGCGATGGCGCTTGCCATCGTTCCGGCGCTCGTCATCGGCTTCGTCAACGGCATCGGTATTGGCGTCTTCAGGGTGCATCCGCTGATCATGACGCTCGGCACCAGCCTCATCGGCGTCGGCTGCCTTCAGGTCTACCAGCGCACCGTCATCGCTTCGGGCGCGAAAGTGCCCGACTTCCTGATCTGGCTCGGCACCGGCGTGACGGGCGGCTTCCCCAATGCGCTGCTGCTCTTCGTGCCCGTCGCCGCGCTGCTGATCTTCATCCAGCGCCGAACCGGCTTCGGCCGGCTGCTTTACGCGATCGGCGACAACGAGCGCGCTACACGGCTGGCTGGCGTCAAGTACTGGCAGGTCATCCTGGCGCTCTACATGTTTTCTAGCCTGCTCGCTGGCGTCATGGGCCTGCTCTACATGGGCCTCATCCGCGCGCCGTCGCTGTCGCTCGCAGAGCCGCTGGTGCTGACCTCGGTGGCAGCTGCCGTCATCGGCGGCACCTCGATCTTCGGCGGCCGCGGCAGCTACACTGGCACCATCGTCGGCGCGCTCATCCTCCAGGTGATGATCACGCTGCTGACCGTGCTTCAGATGCCCGAAGGCGCCCGCCGCATGCTGTTCGGGGCGATCATCCTGGCGGTGACGGCGGCGTATCTGAGGATCATCGACGACAAGTAGGGCGAGCGGGTTCTCCCAAGCGCAATCGTTCGCCGCCTTATCCGCTTCCGCGCGGAGTAGGATTGGCCGTCTCCTCCGTGCGATAGCCCAGGCTCATCACCAGCGACTGGCAGAGCACCATCGCCGGCACCTGGCTGCGGAAGTGGCCGAGGCGGCCTTCCTTGACGTAGAGCACGTGCTGCGCCAGCGGTGCCACGGGGCTGAGTTCGTTGTCGGTGATGGCGAGCACGGTGCGTCCGGCCTCGCTGGCCCTGCGGGCAAGCTCGATCGTCTCCGGCGTATAGTCGTCGAAGGTGATGACGAGCAGTGCGTCCTTCTCGTCCATCGCGGCCAGCTGTTCGGCGCGCATGGCGCCGAGATTGTCGACGAGGAACACGCGCTTGCCGATGCGCGACAGGCCGTAATAGGTGTAGCTGCCGACACCGAAGGCGCCGCGCGCCGCTGCGATATGGACGGCGCGCGCCGCTTGAAGGGCGTCGACGAACGGCGTCAGCGCGGCGCCGTCGATGTCCTCGCGCAGCCTGAGCAGTGCGTCGAAAGCGGCCTGGATGAAGGTCGCGGCCACCTGGTGCGGGTCGCGGGGATCCCGCGGCTCGCGCACATCGCCGGCAGGCGCGACCTCGCGGTCGACGGCCTTCAGCCTGTCGCCATAGGACATTCGCGGCCCGAGCAGGCGCTGCTTGAACATCGCTTGCAGTCCGGCAAATCCCTCGAAGCCGAGTTCCTTGGCGAAGCGGGTAATGGCGGATGGCGGCACCCCGGCGCGGCGTGCGATCTCCACGATGGTGAAGATGGCGGCATCTTCGGGGTTGTTAAGGAGATATTGCGCGACCTGCTGCAGCCGTTTGCTGAGCGAGGGCTTTCGCTGCAGCAGCATCGCGACGAACTCGCCGTAGTCGCGCGCGCCGTCGGTTTCCTCGCTCAATCGGGCCTCCAAGCCTTGCGGCCGGTCACGCGGCAGACGCCGTTCCATCCATGACGACGCCGAGCGTCCGCGCCACGCCGTCGGCCAGCATCGCGTGCGCCGATGCGGCAACCCGGCGCGCGAAAGCCGCATCGCCCGAGAGGCCGTCGCCGAAGATCGCTCTGTTGGCGACGAAGAGGGCGGCGAAAGCCTCGATGTTTCCGGAGGATAGGGAAGCCGCTTCGGCGACGAAGGGCATGATCTGGTCGTGCGCCTGCCATGCCGATCCGAAAGCGGGCTGCGATTTGGCGAGGTAGGCTACCCAAGCGCCGATGGCGGTCTCGAGCAGGGGCGAAGGCAGGCCCTTCGCCATGCGCTCGCGCAGCGGCTGCAGGATGCGCTGGTTGATCTTCTGCGAGCCGTCCGTCGCGATCTGGTGATTGGCGTGGCGTATCGCCGGATTGGCGAGGCGCGACAGGGACGAGGCGAGATATGGACCGACCTGCATGCTGGCAACGCTGGGCAGCACCGCGGCAGTCTCGGCGCGAATCATCCTCTCGGCAAAATTCCTGAGCTGCGGATCGCCTACGTCGTCGCAGGTGGTGCCCAGGCCGGCCAAGGCGCCGAGATAGGAGAGGGCGGTCTGGCAGGCGTTCAGCACGCGCATCTTGACGAATTCGTAAGGCTCGACATCGGCGACGAACTCAGCTCCCGCCACGTCCCAGCGCGGGCGGGGCCTGTTGAAATCGTCCTCGATGACCCATTGCCGGAAGGGCTCGCCGACCACGGCTCCCTCGTCGACGAGGCCGGTGAGCTCCGTGACGTGTCCGAGATCCTCCGGCCGGGTCGCCGGCACGATGCGGTCTACCATGGTCGACGGGAAGCGCACATTTTCGGCAATCCAGACGGCAAGCGCCTTGTCGGTCGCCTCGGCAAAGCTGGAGACGACGTTGCCCAGGATGCGTCCGTTGCCGGGGATGTTGTCGCAGGAGACCAGCGTGACGGGGGCGCCGTCGCGCATGCGCCGGGCGAGCATCTCCGCCAGCAGGCCGGGAAGCGAGCTGCGGCCAGAAGCGCGCTTCACATCCTCGGCGATCTCAGGCCTGTCCCAGTCGAGTTCGCCCGTGGACGGAACGTGGCAGTAGCCCTTCTCGGTCACCGTCATCGTGACGACGTCGATGCCGGGATGGGACAATGCGGCGACCGCCAGGTCGGGCGCTCGCTCGGCATCGAAGACCTGCCGGATGGAGCCGACGACGCGTGCCTCGGCACGGTCCCCCTCGACGAGCAGCCGCGTGTACAGGCCGTCCTGGGCGGACAGCTGATCCTCGATGGAAGGTGGGCGCAGGTTTATCCCGATCTCGGTCCGGTCGTCGGCACCGGCGGCGAGCGCGTCATCGATATATTCGGCCTGATGGCAGCGATGGAAGGCGCCGACACCGACATGGGCGAAGCCCACCCGCGTCTTCGCGCGGTCATAGGCGGGACGCCCGACGCCTGCCGGCGCCAGCGCGAGCGTTTCGCCGTTCAGCCTCTTCATGCGTCCCTCGGCCCCATAGCGGCCTGTTCCTGGTCGATCAGCGCGCCGGTCATCGGCTCGGAAGCCGGGGACAGCAGGAAATGGGCGAGACGCGCGACGTCTTCGGCGAAGAGCAGGCGTCCGAAAGGCTGAAGCACCGCCTGCGCGGGAAGCCAATCCGGTCCCTTGCCCAGCGTATCCGCATGCATCACGCGCTCCGCCGGCGTATCGGCCCAGCCCATGTTGATGCCATTGATGCGGATGCGGTCGAAGCGGTGGGCGTGCGCCGCGTTCTTTGTGACCAGCGCGAGCGCGGCCTTGCTGGCGGAATAGACGGTGAGGTCGGTGGCACCGCCGTGCACGTTGATCGAGAGTATGTTCACGATGGCGCCGGGCTGCTTGCGCGACCGCATGTCCTCGATGGCGCGCTGCATGAGGAAGAAAGGCGTCCGTGCGTTGACGGCATGCAGCCTGTCCCACAGCTCCGGCGTGGCGGTCACCATCGAGCCGCGGTCGGTGAGACCGGCTGCGTTGACCAGCGCATCGATGCGGCCGAAGCTGTCGAGTGCGGCATCGGCGATCACGTCGGCCGCATCGGGGGCAGCAAGGTCGGCGGCGACGAAGCGCGCCTTCGCCCCGAGCGCCTCGACCTCCGCCACGACGGCGGCCCCGCGCGCGGCATCGCGCCCCGTGATGAGGATCGCACCTGCGCCGTTGGCGGCGGCTTCGAGCGCCACCGCGCGACCGACACCCTGGGTCGAACCCGTGACGACGAGTGCGGCGCCGGAGAGGGACAGATTCATGAACGTAACTCGATTTCTATTTGGTGAAAATTAGAAAAATCGTTCCGCGCGGTCAAGCCTCGCGCGCGCATTGACACGGCGGTGTTGCCCGCCGATCAATGCCTCGGGGTCAGGGCGAGGGCGATGCGCATCTTTCGATCGGCGGAATCCAAAGGCGTGGCGCTTGCGCGCCTGGCCGGGCTTGCGCTGCTGCTCCTGCTTCTGGCTGTGCGCGTCACCGATCCGCTGGTCGTCTCCAACGTCCGCAACCAGGGTTTCGACATCCTGCAGCGGCTTCATCCCAGACCTCCGGTGAAGCAGCCGATCACCATCGTCGACATAGACGAGAAAAGCCTGGAGCAGGTTGGCCAATGGCCATGGCCGCGCTCCGCCGTGGCGGAACTCATCGATCGCCTGACATCGATGGGCACCGTCGTGGTGGGCTTCGACGTCATCTTCGCCGAGCCGGACCGGTTGTCGCCGGACCGCATCGCGGAGGATAACCCCGATTTGCCGGAACAGGCAAAGGCCGACCTGCGCAAGCTCCCGTCCAACGAGGAACTGCTGGCGCAAGCGATACGCCGCTCGCGCGTCGTGCTCGGCGAGACGAGCGTGCGCGTCGAAGACGCCAGCCTCGGCGAAGGCCAGCCAATCCCGCAAGTGCCGCATGCCGCGCTGGGCAGTGACCCGACGCCGTTCCTGCTCAAGTTTCCCAGGCTCGTCCAGAACCTGCCGGTCATATCGGAAGCCGCGGCCGGTCGCGGTCTCTTCACGGTCGAGCCCGATCCGGACGGCATCTTCAGGCGCATAGGCCTCGTCATGCTGGTCGAAGACCACATCAGGCTCGGCCTTTCGGCGGAGATGCTGCGCATCGCCACCGGCGGCCAGGCCTTCGCGACGCGCACCGGCGAGGCCGGCATCGAGGGCATCGTGGTCGGCGGCGTCTTCGTGCCGACCGACGGCAACGGACGGGTCTGGCCGTGGTTCAACGGCTCCTCGCGCGACCGCTACGTGTCCGCCGGCAGCGTCATGGCCGGCACGGCGCCGGCCGAGAAGATCGCCGGCCACCTGGTCATCGTCGGCACGTCGGCTGTCGGACTGGAGGATTTCCGTGCCACCCCGATGGCCGACTTCATGCCCGGGGTGGAGATCCACGCCCAGATCATCGAGAACATTCTGACGCAGCAATTCCTCTACAGGCCGGCCTATGCGATCGGCATGGAACTGGTCCTCACCTTCGCGGCCGGGCTTTTCATCATATGGCTGGTGCCGCGGATCGGCGCATTCTATTCCTTCTTCGCGGCCGTATCCGTGCTGGGCATGGTCGGCTGCGGCGCTTTCTGGGCCTTCTACGCGCAGCGGCTCCTGATCGACGCGACCTTCCCGGGGGGCGCGCTCGCGGCGCTGTTCATGCTGATGGCGACCGCCAACTACATGCGCGAGGAACGCCAGAAGAGGCAGATCCGCAGCGCCTTCGGCCAGTATCTCTCCCCGGCGCTGGTCGACCGCCTGGCCGACCATCCCGAGCAGCTCGTTCTCGGCGGCGAGACGCGCGAACTGACCCTGCTTTTCACCGACGTGCGCGGCTTCACGACCATATCGGAGAGCTTCAAGAGCAATCCGCAGGGCCTGACGAGGCTGATGAACCATTTCCTGACGGCGCTATCCAGGGCGATCCTGGAGCGCGACGGCACGATCGACAAATATATGGGCGACGCGATCATGGCGTTCTGGAACGCGCCGGTCGACATCCCGGACCACGCCTTGCGCGCCTGCCGGGCGGGCCTCGACATGGTCGCCCGCGTCGAGACGTTGAACGACGAACGCCGCCGCGACGCCCAGCAGAACCCTGCCGAGACCTTCCACGAGATCAAGATCGGCGTGGGCATCAATTCCGGCGAATGCGTCGTCGGCAACATGGGCAGCGACATGCGGTTCGACTACACCGCGCTGGGCGATACCGTGAACCTCGCCTCCCGCCTCGAAGGCCAGTCGAAACCGTACGGCGTGTCGATCATCCTCGGCGACACGACGGCCTCGGCCGTCTCCGGCACGCTCGCGGTCATCGAGATCGACCTGATCCGCGTCAAGGGAAAGAACGAGCCGGAGCGGGTGCACGCGCTCCTTGGCGCGGAGGCCATGAAGGCTGACGCCGCATTCCGAGACTTGAGCTCCCTCAACAGCAGCATGCTCTCAGCCTACCGGACGCAGGACTGGCGTGCTGCCGTCGAGGCGCTCGCCGGCATGCATCCGCTGGTTGACCGCCTCGGGGTCGACCTCGGCGGCTACATCGCGCTCTACGAGTCAAGGATAGAGTATTTCCGCGCAAATCCGCCGGCGCGCGACTGGGACGGCGTTTATGTGGCGGTAACGAAATAGATTATTTACCGTGGCAAACGCACATCAGTGGTAGAACCTTTGGAGGTCTCCCTATGCCTTGTTGGCATCGAGCCTGTCCTTTCGAGGTATAATCGTATAAGTTCGTGGCGGTTTCCGGGGTTGCGTGCATGCGGGGGTTGCGGATTGCAGGATTTTCTGCGGCTGTCTTCATAGCCGCAACCGTGGGTGACGCCAGCGCCACGACGCTCGCGGAGGCCGTGCAGCAGGCGGTGCTCACCAATCCGCGCATCGACGCCGCCCAGGCAAACCGGCGCGCCTCCGAATATTCCTTCAAGCAGGCCAAGGGCCGCTTCCTGCCGGAGGTCGAGCTGAATGCCGACGCGGGCCAGCAGCGCATAAACCGCCCGGAAGGCATCGCACCCGACATCAATGACGACTGGATGGACCGGCGCCAGGCGACGGTCAGCATCCGCCAGGTTCTGTTCGACGGCTGGGACCGCGCCAACGATCTCTATCGCACGCGGGCAGGCATTTCCGCGGCGTCGTTCCGCGTGCTGGCGCGCTCCGAAGCCGTCGGCCTCAACAGCGTCGAGGCCTATATCGACGTCGTCCGCCACAACGAGCTGCTGGGGCTGGCGCAGGACAATCTGCGCCGCCACCGCGCGCTGCTCGCAATCATCCAGGAGCGGTATGACGGCGGCCGGTCGCCGATCGGCGACCTGGAACAGACGATCGAGCGCGTCGAGGCCGCCAAGGCGCTGGTCGCGCAGATCAAGGTCGCGCGCGAAACGGCGATGGCCAAGTACAAGAACGCCGTCGGCGTGCCGGCCTCCGACCTGACGCCCGTGAAATACGCCACCGGGATCCCGACGACGGTCGCCGAGGTCACGGACCGCGCGGTCCGCAACAATCCGAGGGTCAAGGAAGCCATTGCGGAGACGCAGGTCTCGTATTTCGACAAGGAGCAGTACCGCTCCACCCTCTATCCGCAGGTCTATCTGGAGGGGAACGCGACGCGCGGCGAGTATCTGGAAGGCACGCCCGGCCGCAACGACGAGCTCGAGGCCAGGGTGGTGCTGCGCTGGAAGCTGTTCGACGGCGGCGTGCGGCGCAACCGGACCGCGGAGCTCGGCGAGCGCTATTCCGAGAAGGTCGCCGAGCAGATGGTGCTGGTGCGCGAGATCACCCAGGAGGTCGAGATCGCCTGGGCACGCCTGGTCGACGGACGCGCGCAGGTGAGCGCCATACAGACCGAGGTGGCGCAGAACACGAAGGTGGTGGCGACCTATCGCGACGAATACAACGCCAACCGGCGCAGCCTGCTAGACCTGCTCGACGCGGAGAACTCGCGCTTCGCGAGCCAGTTCGAACTCTCCAACGTCACGGCGCTGCACATCTTCTCGAGCTACGAGCTGCTGGCTCAGATGGGCGTCCTGCTGAAGTCCCTCGGCGTGCGGGCGCAGGATCTCCCGGACGTGCCGGGACATCCGCTACCGGCGCTGCTGCGCAGCCCGTCGCAGCGGCAGTTCGAAATCCCCGCTCTGACTGGCGATTGAGGCGGCGCGACATGCCCCGATCCCGGCACGCCCAGGACTAGGCCGCCACGGTGGAGCAGCGTCACGCATCCTTCAGCGAAAGCGCCGTCCGCGACGACGGCGCGGCCACGCCCGACGATCCTTTGCTCGACGCCTTGCAGCTTCTTGCCGCCCACCATGCGAAGCCCTTTTCGAGGACCGCCGTTCTGCAGGGGCTCCCGCTGGCCGGCGGGCGGCTGACCCTCGATCTTTTCGGACGCGCGGCCGGACGGCTCGGATTCGAGACGCGCATCGTCGGCCGCCGCCCTTCCGAGGTGCCGGGACTGGTGTGCCCCTTCATCGTGCCTTTTCGGGGCGGGGAAGTGGCGATCGTGCTGGAGAAGCATGGCCGCAAGGCTTCGGTCGCCGGGCCGGGGTCCGGCACCCGCAAGATGCGTCTCGGCGATCTCGACCGGGAGGCGACCGGTACCGTCGTCTATGTCGCCGACCGAAGGCAGCAGGACGCCGTCGCATCCGGTTCGGCGATGACGCGGCGCATGAGCGGGCATTGGCTTTGGACGGTGATCCTGCAGCTCTGGCCGACCTGGATCTACGTCGTGCTGGCCTCGCTGGTGGTCAACCTCCTCGGCATCGCGCTGCCGCTCTTCGTGATGAACGTCTACGACCGCGTGATCCCCAACAACTCGCTGCCGACGCTCTGGGCTCTCGCCGCGGGAGTGGCCATCGCGCTCGGCGCTGACTTCCTGCTTCGCATGATGCGCGCCGGCGTCATCGAGAGTTCCGGCCAGCGCGTCGACATGAAGGTCTCGTCGGTGCTCTTCGAGCAGGCGCTTGATGCCAAGATGGCCGGACGCGCTGCGCGGGCGGGCGAGTTCGCCAACCACATCCGTGAATTCGAGGCCGTGCGTGATTTCTTCACGTCGTCGAGCGTCGTGTCCCTGATCGATCTGCTGTTCATCGGCGTCTTCCTCGGGCTGCTCTACGTCATCGTCGGCCAGCTCGCTCTCGTGCCGCTGCTGGCGGTGCCGCTGGTGCTCGTCGCGACGCTGCTGATCCAGGTGCCGCTGGCCCGCGCGGTCGGGCGCTCTCAGCTCACCAAGACCAACCGGCACACGATCCTGGTCGAATCCATGGTCGGCATCGAGACCGTCAAGACGGTCGGCGGCGAGGGCGTGCTGCAGAAGAAGTGGGAGGACGCTGTCGCGGGTTCGGTCCGTTCGAGCGCGTCGCTGCGCTTCTGGTCCTCGCTCGCCATGCATTTCAGCATGCTGGTGCAGCAGGGCGTCAGCGTCGTGCTGATCGTATGGGGCGTCTATCTGGTCGCTGCCGGCGACATCACGATCGGCGCGCTGATCGCCTCCAACATGCTCGCGGGCCGGGTGCTTGCACCGCTCGGCGGCATCGCCATGACGATGGCGCGCGCGCAGACCGCCCTTTCGGCGCTCAAGCAGCTCAACCACATGATGCGGCTCGACCGCGACCACAAGGAGCCCTCGGAGCGCGGCGGAGGGGTGACGCGCGGCGCGCTCGAACTTCGCGACGTCGCGTTCGCCTATCCGGGCCAGCAGGCGGGAGCGCTGGACGGCCTGTCGTTAAGGATCGAGCCCGGCGAGCGGGTCGGCGTCATAGGCCGCGTCGCGTCGGGCAAGTCGACGCTGGGCAAGCTGCTGTGCGGCCTGTACGAGCCGACGCGCGGCGCCGTGATCGTCGACGGCACGGATGCCCGGCATTGCTGGATGGCCGACCTGCGCAGGGCGGTCGCCTATGTGGGCCAGGAGCCGGAGCTGTTTTCCGGCTCGCTCAGGGAGAATGTCCTGTTCGGACGGCGCGAGGACGACGCTGCCTTCGAGGAAGCGGTGCGCGCCACGGGCATCGCTTCGCTGGCACAGGCGCATCCGCTCGGTTTCGCGATGCAGGTCGGAGAGCGGGGCAGGGCGATTTCAGGCGGGCAGCGCCAGGCCGTCGCCATCGCCCGCGCGCTGCTCGGCAAGCCCCGCGTGCTGTTCCTCGACGAACCGACCAGCGCGATGGACGCCCTCAGCGAAGCCGCGTTCATCCGCTCGTTCCGCAGCTGGCTGAGGCCGGGCACCACCCTGATCATCGCCACGCATCGGGCGTCGATGCTGGAACTGGTCGACCGGCTCATCGTGCTCGAGAACGGACGCGTAGCCGCCGACGGCCCCAGGGACAAGGTGCTCGCTTCCCTGCAGCAAAGGAGGCTGCTGGCCAAGGAAGCCGCCGATGGCTGACGCCGACCTCGACTTCGCCAACGATCCCCGCGCTGTCGTCGAGTCCGCCGTGGCACCCGGCGCTTGGCGCATTCTGATTGTCATCGCGACGCTCTTCGTCGTCCTGGTGCTTTGGGCTTCCGTGGCGCGCGTCGACCAGATGGCCTCCGGAATCGGCCGGATCATACCGTCGAGCCAGGTCCAGCTCGTGCAGAGCCTCGAGCCCGGCATCGTGGCGGAGATCCTGGTGCGGGAAGGCGACATCGTGCAGGCTGGGCAGAACCTCGTGCGCATCGACGATACGGGGGTGTCGTCCCAGCTCGGCGAGTTGCGCCAGCAGCAGCTCGCGCTCTCGGCCGAGCTCGACCGGCTGAACGCCCAGGCGCGCGGCGAGGAGACCTATGCCCCGGCAGGCCCTTCGGACCCGGCGTCCGCTCCATTCCAGCGCGACCAGCAGGCGGTCTTCCTGGCCGACAAGCGCAAGCTGGACGAACAGATCCTCGTGCGCCAGCAGCAGCTCCTTCAGCGCCGGCAGAACCTGCGGGAAGCCGAGGCGACCGCCGAGAAGCAGGCGGCGTCGCTGGTCCTCAGCGAGCGCGAGCTCGAGTTGACGGAAACTCTGTTCGACCGAAAGGCCGTGCCCGAGCTGGAGTTCATCCGCATCCAGCGCGAGGTCGCGGAGCTGCGGGCGGACCTGCGCATCTGGGAGGCGGCCAGGCTGCGCCTCGAGGCCGAAGTCGCCGAGGCCGAGGCGCAGATCGAAGCCGAGCGCTCGGCCTTCCTGGCCGAGGTGCAGGCACGCATCTCGAAGGTGAACGCCGAGATGTCGGTCGTCGTGGAAAGCCTGCGAGCGGCCGACGACCGCGTCAGGCGCGCCATGCTCAAGGCGCCGGTTTCAGGGGTGGTGAACAACGTCGCCGTCTCGTCGATCGGCGAGGTCATCGCCGCGGGCGCCAATGTCGTGGAAATCGTCCCGGTCGACGACCGGCTGCTCGTCGAGACGCGGATCCGGCCGCAGGACGTCGCCTTCATCCACCACGGCGCCGACGCGACGGTGCGGCTGACCGCCTACGACTACACGAAATACGGGACGCTGCACGGCGTCGTCGAGCGGATCGGCGCCGACACGATCACGGACGAGGAGGGCGACACCTACTACCAGGTGATCGTCAGCACCGAGACGGAGGGGCAGGGCATGTCCGGCGGAATGCGGATCATCCCCGGCATGGTGGCCACCGTCGACATTTCGAATGGCGAGCGGACCGTGCTCGAATATCTCCTGAAGCCGGTGCTGAAGATCCGCGACCAGGCGCTGCGCGAAGCGCGCTGAGCGGGCCGACGCCGCTTCGGCCCTTCGCGGCCCCGCACCCGATAACCATGACCTTGCGGCACCTTTCTGGACTCACCCGGCGTTCGCCGCTATGCTGCCGCCGCTAATGGGCCGGCGGTCGAGACCGTCAGGGGTACAGCAGACATATCGATGGCAACAACAGGCGGCGCAGCCGGCGGCGGGCCGTCCGTCGCACTGGCAGACCTTCCCGCAGACACCACCGGTTCCGTGCAGGTCGCGGATCCCGCGGTGCTGTTCCTGGGCGACTATTCGCGCCAGGGACACGATCTCGTCATCGATCACGGCGGCCGCAGCCTCCTCGTGCACGACTACTTCTCCGGACCCGGCGCCAGCCTGGCGGGCCCCAACGGCGCGTTCCTGACACCCGACGTGGTGAAGGCGCTGGCCGGACCGCTGGCACCCGGCCAGTATGCGCAGGACGGCACGCCGAACGCGGCCGGCCTCGTCCAGATCGGCAAGGCGGTCTCGGTCGAGGGAACGGCCACCGCGACCCATACCGACGGCGTGACCGTCACCCTCGAGGAGGGCGATCCCGTCTATCAGGGCGACGTGGTGCAGACCGGAGCCGGCGCGAAGCTCGGCATCTCGTTCATCGACGACTCCGTGTTCTCGATGTCGGCCGACGCCCGCATGGTGCTCAACGAACTGGTCTTCGACCCCGACAAGGCGTCGGAGAGCTCCATGGTCGTCAACCTCGTGCAGGGCTCCTTCGTCTTCGTGACGGGGCAGGTCGCGCCAGCCGGCGACATGAAGGTCGAAACCCCGGTCGCCACGATGGGCATTCGCGGCACGACGCCGAAGGTGCTGGTCAACACCGACCTAGGCGTCACCGAGTTCAGTATCCTGCCCGATCCGGGCAGCGGCAAGATCGGCAGCTACGTGCTGCTCGACAAGTCGACCGGCGAGGTCCTCGGCACGGTCGAATCGGTGGCCGACAAGTGGATCATCACCTCGCTGTCCGGCGAGGCCGTGAAGGTCGCCAAGTCCGGCCTCGACCTGCTTGAGGACGAGGTGGCGATGGCGAGCATCCGGGACGTGGTGTCGCGGGCGCTTGGCGATCGGACCGAGCTGGACGGCGCGAACTCCTTCCAGCAGGTCGCCTACAATTCATCCGCCTCGGTCGGCGGCAGCGGCGGCAGCCAGGACGGTGGCAGCGACGGGGGGCTCGGCGGCGACAATGGCGGGATCGTCGATCCGCGCCCGGATATCGACGACGTCCCCGTCGCCGGCAACGACGCCTTCTCGATCAACGAGGACACGATCCTCGCCGGCGTAAACGTGATCGCGGGATCCGACTACGATCCGGACGGCTTCACCGTCAGCGTCAGCGCGGTCAACGGCGTTTCGCTGACATTCAACGGCGGGACGGCCTCGGTCTTGCTGCCGGCGAACGCGGACAGCCAGACGGTCGGCGCCAACCTCCTGATCTCGCAGAACGGCGGCATCACCTACGATCCCACCGACGCGTTCAACTATCTCGCCGTCGGCGAGTACAGGATCGACACCTTCACCTATACGATCAGGGATCCGGGCGGCTACACGGCCACGGCCACGGTCAGCGTCACGGTCGAGGGCCGTAACGACGCGCCCGAGATCACCGCAGGGCCGGTGACGCTCGAAATTGCGGAGTCCAGCGAGCAGGGCGGCGTCGGCGGCGGCTTCGCCGGCGACGAGCTTTCGGGAACGCTTTCCTTCACCGATGCCGACATCACCGATGCGGGCTTCGACTACACGGTCTTCAGCGTGCAGGAGCAGCCCGCAGGCGGAGCCCTGGGGCATCCCTTCCTCAGCAATGCCCAGCTGAAATCGCTGCTCGTCCTCTCCGGCACGGATCAGGGAACGACCGGCACCGACGGAACCATCGAATGGGAGTTCGTTGGCAACGAGGACCAGTTCGACTATCTGGCGGCGGGCGAGAGCGTGACGCTCGTCTATACCGTCCAGGTGACGGACCAGCATGGGGCGGTCAGCAACACGCAGACGATCACGGTCAAGATCGTGGGCGCGACCGACGACGGCGGCGCCAACGACGCGCCGGTGATAAGCGTCGGGATCGGCGACAGCGCGGGGAAGACGATCGCGGAGACGAACGCCGAATTGACGGCGAGCGGCACCCTGACGGTGACGGAGATCGACCGCACGGACGAGGTCGATTTGTCGATCGTCGGCCTCGAGATCAGCGGCAATGATCCGCTCATCGACCGCCCATCGCCCGAGACGCTCGAAGCCATGCTTTCCCTCTCGGCTGAAACGGTCCTCACCGGCACCGGCGAGACGGTCGAGAAATTCACTTGGACGTTCGATTCGAACGGGCAGACCTTCGACTATCTGGACGAGAACGAAAGCCTGACGCTGACCTACACGATCCGCGCCAGCGATGGCATCGATACGGACACGCAGACGGTGACGGTGACGATCACCGGCACCAACGACGCCCCGGTGATCAGCGTCGGTGGCGGCGACAGCGCGGCTGAGACGCTGGCCGAGACGAATGGCGGGCTGACGACGGACGGCACGCTGAGCGTCGTCGACGTCGACCGCTCGGACGCGGTGACGGCGGAGGTGACTTCGGTCGAGGCGAGCGGCACGCTGGCCGGTCTGGTGCCGGACAATGCGGCGCTGCAGGCGATGCTGTCGGTGACGGCGGGCTCGATCGCGGCCGACACGGGCGCGGCCGGCAATCTCGCCTGGTCCTTCGACAGCGGCAGCGAAGCCTTCGACTATC